>Ga0193747_1000006_pt1 | contig 277408 bp, 268 predicted proteins | sample L1m2metaG_FD_143048 | JGI IMG/M metagenome (GOLD analysis project Ga0193747, IMG submission 143048) | Soil microbial communities from a riparian zone of the East river system, Colorado, United States - L1m2 | ecosystem: Environmental > Terrestrial > Soil > Riparian zone | place: USA: East... | reverse complement strand
ATGAAACTTATCGAAGACATTGACTCGGCAATCTCGCTCTCGCCCGATGGAAAGCGTCTGGCCTTCGTGCGTGGTTCTCTCAGCCCTGCGGAAGACCTGCTGATGATAGCGAATGCAGACGGCACAGGAGAACAGAAACTCGTCAACCATAAAAGCTCGACTCTGTATCCTTCGAGCCGTGATCTGCGTAGCGCATGGGGGCCTGCCTGGTCGCCCGACGGCAAGACAATAGTAGTCGGAATGAGAGCTTCCGAGACAGGAGCAGCGGAACGTGACCTGTTCGCCGTCAATGTCAATGACGGGTCCGAAAACCAGTTCACGACGATGAGATGGTCTTCAATCGGGCAGATAGCATGGCTCTCGGACGGAAGCGCGTTGATAGTCGCCGCGTCTGAACAGTCTTCTCCCGCGCTCCACCAGATTTGGCACGTCTCCTATAACAATGGGCAGGCGCGCAAGATAACGAACGACGCGAACAACTACATAGGCATCAGCCTGACTGCCGACTCCGGCGCGATTGCAACGATTCAGTCCGAGCAACTCACGAACATCTGGTTAGAGCAGATGGGCGAGCCTGCCAGCGCAAAGCAAATCAGCACCAACAATCGTGACGGATTGGCGGGTCTCAGTTGGACTCCAGACGGAAGGATAGTTTACACGTCAAGGTCAAACGGCAACCCGGACGTGTGGATAATGAACGCGGACGGAAGCCAGCAGAAGCAGCTAACTTCCGACGCGGCCATTGACGACCGGCCATGCGTGACCGCCGACGGGCGCTACATACTGTTTCACTCGAACCGCATGGGCATGTCGCACGTCTGGCGCATGGACATGGACGGCGGCAACACTCAGCAGCTAACAAGCGGCAGCCACGAAGTCCGACCGCGCTCTACACCCGATTCGCAATCAGTCTTTTTCGCGGCTGATACTTCGGGGCAGTACAATATTTGGAAGGTCTCGATTCAGGGAGGCCAGGCCGTGCGCCTCACCGAATACGTCTCCTTTGCTCCTGTCATATCGCCCGACGGCAAGCATTTCGCTTCCATCTTTTTGGATGAACAGTCAACGCCCAAGCGTTACAAGCTCGGTATCTTCCCCGTAGAAGGCGGCGTACCAGTGATTTCATTCCCTCTTCGCGCTTCCCTGCCTGAGTATCGCTGGTCGGCGGACGGTCGCGCGCTCATTTATATTGATTCGAGCGGCGGGGGATTCAATCTCTGGAGCCAGCCCGCCGACGGCTCGCAGCCGAAGCAGATCACAGACTTTAAGAACGATGAGATTTACACTTTCGACCTTTCGCGCGATGGCCGCTCTATAGCTCTTGCGCGCGGCAACGTAATCAGAGATGTGGTTCTAATCAACGACATCAGATGAAATGGCTAGGCGAGACGTTATTGTCTCGTTTGCCTTTGCCTGATGACAGGCGCGGCCACCCACGCAGGTCTTGGCGGTAGCGACGGGTTCGTATTATTCGAGATAATCTTCGATGCCCTTCCCGTAAGTGTGATAGCACGAACGCGATTGCCCTCATACGTATTACGGTCGCTTGTGAAGCGCTCCGAAATTGCAGAGAGTCCAAAGGTCGGATTGACGATGGTGTTATTGATGAACCGGCTGTCAAAGACATTATCAACCTGAACGGCTACGCTGCCTCCGCCGCCCGAATCAATTATCACGTTATCGTGAACATAGAGTCGCGGCCCTGTCAGAATTAGCGCAGCATTCACCGCACCCTTGATGTAGTTGTGGTCAATTTCGAGATCGTGCGCCTGCGGGTTGAGGAAAACACCGTAAGAGACATAGCCGGGTTCGCCCGCGACCATGATGTTTCCAGAGATGCGACCCGAACCGCGCTCGCTGCAAGGTTGAAAGGCTATGAAGCCGATTGATCCTGGCTGATCCGACTCCTTTATGTCCAGATAGTTATCGACTATCTGAATGTTATCCAGGTAGTCCGTGCCGCAGCTATTAACCTCTGCATCGATGACGGCAACGAACGGGCCTCCTTTCTGCGACGGTTGCAGAAAGAGATTGTGCGAGAAGGTTATGTTCTTACCGTTGACGACCGCGAGGTTTTGCGACGCGACGCGACTGAAGTAGTTGTTGCTCGCGGTGCAATTCTCGGCATAAACGGTAGGCGAGGATTGCGCGCCGAATTGAACTCCAATCGAGTGTGTGCCGTTGAGAAAGTTTCCATCAATCAGGCAGTCGTGGCAGTTGCCTAAGATAACTGTTGGCGGCGCGCTGTTGAATGGCTTGGGCACGCCTTTGAACTGGCAGTTGCGAACCTCAATGTCTGTATCTATGCTGAGTTGGTCGTGGTTGAAGCCGTAGGCGTTGACTATGCCCCACTGAGTCGGAACAGACGATTCCAGAATAATCGTCTTTGACCAGCCGTCGCCTACAAGTCTGGAGCCGGACTTCAGTAGAATCGGAACGGTCGCAGTCGTAGGCGCATATATCCCGGCGCGCAGGCGCAAGGTGTGATGTGAGCCGACGACAATCTGCGTACCGATTGTGCCGCCACCTTCAGCGACTATCTCGCCTGCACGCTCGCCAAGCCACACGTCCGCCGCATTGATCTTCTGCGAAATGTCCGCGCCCGGAAATCTTCCGGCGTAAACGGCATTACTGGAAGGCTGCGCGCTCACAATCTCATACGGCACGGGTCGCGGCGAGAATGTTTGCGGCGCTGCCTGTTGTGAAGAATTATCCGGCCATCCGAAAGAGATACCCGAAGCGAGCAGACACAGGCCCATCGCCAGATAGAGTTTGAAACCGGTTCCCCTTTTTAATCCCATGAATAGCTTCCCTGCGTGCTTTAGTGATGAGAGAATGTTTCACCACAGAGGATTTCAAATTTTAGATTTGAAATCTTAAATGCTTTCTTCAATGGCTTCGAGGTCAGCCGCGACTGTTGCCTGCAAGCCACTGCCCGCCGTCAACGACAAGCACAGCGCCATTGATGAAGCTCGCCGCTTCAGAGCAGAGGAAGACCGCCGCATTCTCAATATCCTTAATTCTGCCGAAGCGACCGGCAGGAATACTGCGCAGCAATCTCTCTTTGACCTGCTGCGGGACCAGACGCTTCATCCCTTCCGTGTCTTCAATCGGGCCGGGCGCAACGGCGTTGACGCGAATGCCGTAACGTCCCCATTCGACCGCGAGTTGACGAGTCAGAGCGTCAACGCCCGCTTTAGCCGCAGAGACGTGAAGCTGCATAGGCGTGCCCACATAGTGAAGCGTAGCAGAGATGTTCAGAATCTGGCCGCGATGTTTCTTCAACTCCGAGAATGCTGCGCGGGCTGTGTTGAATGTTCCTTTCAAGTCAATGTCAACCACAGTGCCGAAACCATTGGCAGACATCTCCTCGGCAGTGCAGAGAAAATTTCCCGCCGCGCCGTTTACAACCAGATCAACCTTCCCGAATTTCTCCACCGTCGCAGCTATAGCCCTTTCGACTTCATCGTAATTGCGCACATCGGCTGCGACCGCAATCGCTTCCCCGCCTGCGCCGCGAATCAGTTCGGCGGCTGCCTCAAGGTGCTCCATCTTCCGGCTCACCAAAGCCACACGCGCGCCAACCTCAGATAAAGCGCGCGCCACACCGCCCGTTATCCCCGTGCCTCCGCCCGTCACGAACGCGACACGACCATTCAACAATCCATCAACAAACAGACTCATAAATTTTCATCACCAACAGAAAATACTCAATCAATCAAAGACTCAACTCTTTGCGTTTCTCTGCGCCCTGGCGTCTTTGCGTGAAAAACCATCTCACGCTGTAGGAGCAAAGACGCTAAGACAAACCGCAAAGAGGTTGAAATTTTTCCCTCAGTGGGATTTTGAAAGCGGGACTGATGAGATGTTCGACGCACTCGGCCTGCTCGCTGCGCCCCTCTGAAAAGGAAGCGGCGTAGGCTCCTGTCCCGGCTCCGGCACTTCGCGTCCCATCTGCTTCATTATCATGACAATCATCGCCGCGTTCTGCTGAGCATCGCGGTTCACAGGGTCGTACTGCAACGTGCGGCGGTAATCGCCAAGCGCCACACGATACTGCCGCGCATCACGCAACGCATTCGCCCGCTCCAGATACGCATGCGCTAGCTCGGCGCGTGCCGCCGCGTCATTCGGTCTCCTCTCAGCCTGCTTCTTCGCGCTGTCAACTGCCGCATCATACTTCGCCGTATCAATCGCCTCGCCCGCGCCGGATGATTGAGAAGCGGCAGCAGGCGAATTGGCCTGAGAAGAAACGCCCGGCGCGTTCACGTTCGACGGCGCATTCCTGCTCACTTCAGTCGGCTGATTCCCGCACGCGCAGAAGATTAACGCAAGAAAGCAGCACACAGAATATAGAAATATTTGTTTCATTCTTATCATCAATGTCAAAGAGCCTATGCCTGTAAACAATCAGCATCTACTTCTTCACCCGCCTGCAATGTATGGCCGGGATTGCACAATATAGATTTGCCCGCGCATGTATGCCCATTCGATGTCCTGATCGCGCCCGCCGAAAACTCTCTTTATCAACCCGGCGGCGCGCACAAGGCCGCGTATCACGTCGTCTGTTAGAACTCTGCGCTCGCCCGATATAGGCACTTCACGCACGCCCCCGCTCTCGTCGAAAGTCAGCAGGCTGTCTTCTTCGGAGCGAGTCAGAACCTGTATGGCGTTTGCGCGTGTTCGGAAGATTACCTGCTCGGCTATCTTCTGCCCCTCGACCACGCGAATGCCGAGACCTCGCTTGGCGCTGATGTAGATTGCGTCACGGTTCTCGCGATCATATGGGTCTGCGGTTATCATCACGCCTGAGCTTTCCGAATTGATGCCTTCCTGAATCAACACGGCCATGAAGATTTTCGAGTGGTCGATGTTGGCGCGCTCGCGCGCCTCGTATGCCTCGAAATTCCAGACCGAAGCCCACACAGATTTTATAGCCTCTATGATCTGCTCATCCGTGCGAACGTTCGGCACGGTCGTATACAGACCCGCGCCGTTGAAATTCGGAAGGTCTTCGCTGTTTGTAGAGCTGCGAACGAAAAGCCCCTTGCCGGGGAAACGCGCGTGCGCCATACGCAGGACTTCGGCGCTTAATTCAGGATTCATCCTTCCCTGCTGTATGCGCTCTCGAAACTTCTTCAAATAGTCGCGCCTGTACGCAGGGTCATGCACGAACTTCTGATCCTGAAGCATCTCGTACATGGCCTGCTCCAGCCCGTTCTCTTTCATGAACTGGTCGAAGTAATAGAACGGAAGGGTGAAGCCGTCGGGCACGGCTATTCCCTGAAGACGCGCGTTCATCACTTCGCCCAGGTTCGCGCTCTTTGCGCCGTAAGCTATGACGGAACTCTTACGCTGCTCGCGCAAGCCCACAATCTTCTGTACGGAAAGGTCTGAGCGCGGCTTCATCACGTCCAGACGCTCGCGCAATCGTCGCTGGTACTCGTCCAGAACATTGTTGTCAGCTTTCTTCACAGTGTAGCTGTCGTGCTTCGTCTCCAACACGACCCACCAGCCGTCGTACTGACGAAAAAGCTCCTGCGCATTCTTGATGTAAGCGTTCGGCACGCCCCACGATTTAGCCAGAAGGTTTATGTGCGAAAGCGGCGTGGATGGTTTCGTGGTGATAATGCCCGCGACGGGCGGCAGATTCACAGGCACTTCGTCCAGCACGAGGATTTCGTTGAAACCTATCTCGACGTGCTCATCAAGGTGCGGGATGATGTGAATGCGTCCTACGCTGCGCGCCATGTTCAGCGGCTGGTACTCCTGCTCGCGCGCAATATCGCTCTGTAGCACACGCTCCAACCCCGCAATCGAAGCCGACTCCTGATCCTGTCTGGTTGAATTTGGCTTGTAGGCCACAGGCTGGAAGAAAGTTTTCTTGATAACTTCAGCCGTGAGCTTTACAAGGTCTGGCGGAATCAGGTCGCCCTCCCAGAACTCGAAAGTCCATCGCCTTACAGGAGTTTGATAAGCGATAGTGCCCATGATGAAGCGGCGGTTTGGTTTTAGATAGTTGTTCTCGAAAAACTCCTGACCGCGTTCGAGCGAAAGATACGTGCCGTTAACGAAGTCGCGGTGAAACTTGAAGCGGTTCGTGTTGACGTAATAGATTTTGTTGTGGCCCAAACGGTCAATGACGAAGAGAACGTGAGGCAGCGCGTAAGGCGTATTGGGATCGTAAACGCGCGCAAGCTGGTCAAACTCCGCGCGCGTCTTTATCTCAGGGCGCGAGCGCGGCCCCTGCCCTTGCGCGCCCGAACGGCTGAAGTTTGAGAAGACTAGGAGGAAGAGGATTACAGGGACGAAAATTCTTGTAAATCGCAACATGATTTAAGAGATCACCTCACTCGCTAATCTTGCGGCTCTCGCGTCTGAGTAATTCTACCAGATCATCCACATGCCTGCGCTCTGTCAGGAAGCTGTTGATGTTGACGCGCAAAGCCCTGCGCCCTTTCAGCGCTGTGGTGGAAATCCATGCCTCGCCGCTACGCTCCACGCGCTGTTGAAGGTCGCGCTGCAATCTGTCCTCAGTCTCAACATCTCTCCCACGAATCTTTTCAGGCAGAAAACGGAAACAGCAGACTGCGGTTTCAACCCTGCCTGCGCGCTCGAAATCTTTCATCTCGTCCACGCGGGCAGCCAGATACTCAGTTAATTCAATCTGCCTTTCGATTATCGAAGCGTAGCCGCGTGTGCCCAAGAATTTCAGCGCCATCCAGATTTTCAGAGCGTTGAACCGGCGCGTGCCGAGTTGTCCGTAGCGTAAGAGATCGAACTCGACATCGTGCCCGCCCCTGTCTTCATTCATATATTCAGGTGTGATGTCGAACCCGTCGCGCAAGACGCGCCCTCCATCACGCACAAGCACGGCCCCGCACGCGAAAGGTACGAACATCCACTTGTGCGGGTCAATCGTTACGGAATCCGCGCGCTCTATGCCGCGAAGCTTCTCTCTATGTTTTTCCGAGAGAGCGAGCGCGCCGCCGTAGGCTGCGTCAACATGAAACCATAGATTGTATTCTTCAGAAATATCTGCAAGCTCATCGAGCGGATCAATCACGCCCGTAGAGGTCGCGCCCGCAGCCCCCGCAACGCAGACCGGAGTGTCGCCGCGTCGCAAATCTTTCTCTATCTCGCGGCGCAGCGCGTCGGTTCGGATGTGAAAACTATCGTCTGTCTCAATTTTTCGGAGATTCGCGCGCCCCATGCCCAGAATGTCAACACTCTTGTCGAAAGAGTAGTGGCATTGCTCCGATGCGTAGACGATGAGATTGCCTCGCATCGTGGATGAACGCAGGCCGCCGTCTCTAGCTCCTTCCGCAGCCCTGTCGCGGGCGCATTTGAGTGCGACGAGATTAGCTTCAGAGCCTCCGCTCGTCATCGTGCCGAAACTTTTTTCGTCGTAACCTACGATTTCGCAGAGCCATCTGAGCACGCGCGCCTCTATCACGCTGGCCGAGGGCGAGTTGCGCCACACAGCGCCGTTCTGATTGATAGTCGAAGCGAGCACATCGGCCCACACACCTATAGCGAGCGGCGTGGGATTGAACAGCCCGAAGTAGCGCGGGCTTGGAATGTTCATCGAGTGCGGCGCAACGTCCCGTTTGAATCTCTCAAAAATCTCCTCCGCACTCATTCCATCGCGCGGCAACCTCTCGTCAAAAAGTTTTTCGAGATCGCCCGCGCTCGCCTCAGAGCACAGGCGCGCTTCATCCAGCGAGCGTACATAATCAATAATCCATTCCAGCACACGCTTGCCCATCTCTTCATGTTCGGCGATTAGCAATTCTTTCATCGTAAAGATTTCAGGGACTGTATAATTACCCGTATGATTAAGAGCCTGGATAGTTCAGACGATTTCGCCCGCGCGCTTTGTAAGCATGCCCCGCATTTCGGCGTTGTGTTGACGGATGAAATCATCTCAGGCTTAAAAGGATACTACGAGACTGTCTCGGTCTGGAACGCGCGGCTGCACCTGGTCGCGCCCTGCTCGCCCGAAGAGTTTGCCGTGCGGCACGTGCTGGAATCGCTCGTCGCCATCAGGTACTTTCCCGAAAGCACGCGCGTCGCAGACGTTGGCTCCGGCGCTGGTCTTCCCATCATCCCGTGCCTGATTGCGCGCCCACGCTTGCAGGCCACGCTCATCGAATCGTCAAAGAAGAAGGCGGTTTTCCTGCGTGAAGTTTTGCGCCGTGTGATTCCGCAGAGCGCGGCCAGCGTCGTCAACGAGCGTTTCGAGAGTGTTGATGCCCCTGAAGTTGATTTCGTCACCTGTCGAGCACTCGAACGCTTTTCAGAGAAGATTCCCGAACTGGTCGCATGGTCAACGCACGCCAGCAAGCTTCTTCTCTTCGGAGGCGAATCCATTCGTGAAAAAATCGAAAGCCTCTCGCTTCCCTACCGCACTCTAAATCTTCCAGAATCCGAGCGCCGATTCCTGTTCGTCGTCCAGCACAAGTAAGAGAACTCAAAACCCCTTTGCGAGCTTTACTCTTTTCTTTGCGCCTCCAGCGAGAACCTGCAACTCTGATTACCTTGAGCTTTGATAGAATTGAGGTTTCTCGCAAAGGCGCAAAGTGAAAATCGTAAGCTCGCAAAGAGGTTGATCTAACTCGAAGTCGCAAAGTAAAAGCGAGGCGAGATTAATTTCTCGCCTCGCTTCATACCCATTAAGCTTTCCGAAAATTTCAGCGCACCACGTCAATTCCAATTAACTGCTGACCTGAGATGACGAACTCTGCGGGGGGCAGTTCCCGCTCGTAGATAGGCGAAAGAACCGTAGGTGTGTAGCCGCCGCTGGTTCGATCACTGTTGAGCGTAGCTATAACAGAAGGCGGCAGGTTCGGCAACTCGCTCGTGCCTATGACCGCGCCGTTCGTGATGCGGTAAAGCTTGACGTAGAGACGGTCGCTCTTCTTCACCTTGTTGATCGCGTCAACGAGTTGGCCCAAATCCCGAGGGACGAAAGCTTTCGCAGCAGAGCCTTCCTGAAGCGCGCCGCCGTCGCCAACGAAGACCAGCAGTTGGCCTAACGGCACGTCCTGCGGAATCTTCACAGGGATTCTCTGCACAAACTGCCTGCCGGAATCCGTGCGCACGTAAGCCTGAATCTCTACGGTTTCACCGCGCCCCGTTTCAGTCCTGTCGAGCGCTATGCGTTCGAGCGTGCCCGTAGATTTGTTGTCAGAAGAAGTAATATCCAGATTAATGCTGCCTATGCGAACGTCGTCGAAGCCGCTGGTCATGAGCGCAGTAAGCGGCACGGCCACAGAGCCAGCCGCCAGAATCGGCGCGTTGCCCGACGAAAATCTTCTCTCAAGACGCACAGGCTGCTGACCATCTACATTAATCTGCCCTGTCAGCGTGATGGTCGAATCGCCAAACCCGCGCTCGCTCGCCATGATCGTGTTGAAGACTGTCAGGTTCAGAAGAAGCGGAGTCAAATTGTCGTCGTTCGCAACCTCGAAGTTGTAAGTGTCCGTGTGATTGCGGCTCGTGTGCAGGTTTATCTTGACGGGAATCATCTTCGGCGCGCGTCCGAGTTGTCCGTAGATGCCTGTGGAGCGATCCTGCGAAATGCTTCCGACCATCTGGCCCGGATTGGCGAGCTTGAACGAGTTGTTCATGTTCGAGATTACCGTCACGACAGATGCTTCCGACATGGGCATGTCCGATTGGCCCAGACTCAAGAACGGGTGGCCGAACGCATAGATTCTCTGCGCGTCGCGGTAGGTGACGGTGCCCGAAGCGGCTATAGAATAATCACCGCGAACGAGTTGAACGCTGACGGATGTGCCGGGCGCAAGCGTGTGTTCATTAGCTTGAGCGAGCGGCGTGATTGAAGCAGCGCCGCCAGCACCCGAGACCGGCAGAAGACCGTGAGCGATGAGTTGCGGGGCGAATGAGGCGAGCGCCTCCTGAGTGATTCCGCCGAAGACAACAGGGGTGGCTATGGGCTGGAACTGCTGGCCCAGTAGACCAACGAGCGGCGAGCCTTGCGAGACGGGCGCGACCAGAGGCATTCCAGTCACTGCCGGTCTGGGCAGCGTTGGATGCCAGTCGGTCGCGGCCAACTGTGCGAAAGAGACTGTGTGCGGTTCCTGCGGCGAACGCGAGTTGCGCTCATCGCCCTGCTCGAAAACATCTACCATCTGCTTGATGGGAGTGATGCCCGCAATCGGGTCTCTGGAAAACGGGAAGCTGAATGCGATTGCGCCTACGAGCCGCCCGTCAATGTAAACGGGCGAGCCGCTCATCCCTGCGAAAACTCCCGTGCGCTCGACGTTCGCGCCCGACAGACGCGCGATTATGGCGGATTGGCGCGGGCCTGGGAAACCCGGCAGCACGCCCAGGATTTCGACGCCGAACTCTTCAGGCTCCGTGCCTAAAAAGACCGTTCGGGAGACGCCTTTCATACCGGGCTTGAGGTCTTCCAGGGGGAAGAAACGCGAGTCTGTTGGGTTGGAAGATTGCGGCGCGGCTGCCCGTTGTTGCTGGGCCAAAACGGTCGTGCACACGCCAGAAAAGGTGAAACCGAGAGCGATGACCAGAGCAATCGTTCTCTTCATTAAGCTGTATGTTCTTATCATTTGAGCTAGTGGAAACATTTCAATTCGATTCGGTGGAAGCGCTTCGCCTAAAGTGCTGCATGCAAAGCTTTCAAAAGGGGGAACACGAAGCCCTGAGCCATTGATGACTATAACTACTGTCTTCAGGCGCGGTCAAGCAGAACAAACTTTTAGCGATGTCATAGTTAGAGACTAAGAGGCGAGCGCCTTACCGGCCTCATATCTTCAAAGTAGCACATTACTAAACTTTTGATGCCGGTTCAGTTTGAAACTCTGAGCCGGTATTCATCGGCTCTCGGAATTGAAACTGACCTACTATCAAACTTTTTAAGTTTCAAGAGTGGTCGGGTGGTTTTCGTCATTCAAACCGGGCCGACCTTAAAGACCGCGAAGTTAAAGCCCGTCCTTTGATGCTGCATCATGGCAAAACGTTTCTCTTGCCGCATTGGGCCTTTGCATGATAATTTGCGATTTCGGCAAACTTCTTTCGGGAAGGCCAGATGGGACAGCGCCTCAGTTTCATTTTCAAATGGGAAAGTATCCCGGCTGTTTTCGGTCTGGCCTTATAAAGCTTAAGCTGTCCGAGAGCGAAATCAATTTTTTTTCGATCAGCCCCGGCCCTTAAAGCGGTTGAGGGCAGTTGCTGCTCGGCTCTCTCTTACATGAGCGACATTGAAGGCTTCATCCTCGTGGGCGGCAGATCGAGCCGCATGGGGAGAGATAAGGCGGCGCTTGTTCTGGCCGAGCAGAGTTTTGTTGAGAGGATTCAGTCGGCGCTCGCTGAAATCACAGTGCGGACGAGCCTTGTCGGAGCCAGAGAGTCTTACACGCAGGGGCTTCGGAACGTGCCGGATGTTTTCACGGAATGGGGCGCGCTCGGCGGACTGCACGCGGCTCTGGCAGGCTGCGAGGCAGATTGGGCCGCAGTCGTTGCGTGCGATCTTCCGTTTGTGACCGCAGAACTTTTCCGCAGGCTCGCAACGTTGCGTGCCCGATGGGATGCGGTAGTGCCCATACAGGAAGATGGTCGGCAGCAACCGCTCTGCGCGCTTTATAGTACAGAAATTTGCCGTCCTCGCGCTGAAGAATTGATAAGGTTGGGCGAGCGCCGACCGCGCCCCTTACTTGACGCGGTTAGAACACGCCGCGTAGCCTTCAACGAGCTTGAAGATTTACGAGGCGCGAAACTCTTTTTCATGAACATCAACACGCCGGAAGATTACGAACAAGCAAAAAGGAGGGATGAGGGATGAGGGATGAGGGATGAAAGGAAAGTCGTGAATCGTAAATCGTAAATCGTGAATAGAAGAAGCTAACTGCAAAAGCTCTTAACTTCTATTCACACGTTACGAGTTACGATTTTACGAACTCATCCCTCATCCCTCATCCCTCATCCCTTCCAAACGTGTCTCCGAGAAGGCGATCTGGAAGAAGAATCTTGAAGGCGCTGCTGCCCATTGCGCTGCTTTTGGCGCTGGCGCTGGCCGGGGTGGCGGGATGGCTCGCTTATTGTGTCACGCACCCGCATCGCAGCTCATACCTTGTTACACCTGAGAACTTCTCTCAACTGAGCAATCGCGGCCTGAAAGCTACGGACGAGACGTGGAGCAATCTGGATGGAACCAATGCGCGCGGCTGGCTGCTTCGCGGCTCTGAAGGCGCGCCCGCAGTCATACTGCTTCATCATTACGGCGCGGATCGTTCGTGGCTGCTCAACCTCGGAGTAAAGCTTAACGAGACGACCAACTTCACTGTGCTCTGGCCTGACCTGCGTGGTCACGGGATGAATCCGCCTGTGGGAAGATCATCGCTGGGCACACTCGAAGCGGACGACGTTGTTGCGGCAATAGCTTACCTGCGCTCGCTCAAGACGCAGCAGGGGCGGCCTCTGGTCGGAGGCGAGATAGGATTGTTCGGCACAGAGCTTGGCGCTTATGCTGCAATGGCTGCCGCTGCGCGAGAGAGCGGCATGCGCGTGCTTGTGCTCGATTCCGTTCCCGCTTCCGGCGACGACATGCTGCGCGTTGGTGTGAAGAAGTGTACCGGCATGGATAGCAATCTAGCGTTGTGGCTGACGCGGATCGGAACACGAATCTATTTTCTGGGGCGAACCCAGAACATGCAGACTTGCCAGGTAGCTGCGCAGCTTGCAGGCAGGCGCGTGCTACTGCTATCCGGTGAGAGTGCTGGTCGGCTGCGCGCTTCGACCGTCGCGTTGGCCCAGTGCTTTCCCGGACAGAGCGGCGTCGAGATGAAAACAGACCTTCCTCTTACCGGCCTCGATCTCCCCACGGCCACCGGCGAGCAGGGCGAAGCTTATGATCGCCCCGTCATTGACTTCTTCGACCGCGCGCTTAATTCCAATCCTTTGAGTCCCATTCAAAACCCGTAGCAACTGCTCAACCTCTTTGCGCTCTTTCTTAGCGTCTTTGCGCCTACAGCGTGAGATGGTTTTTCTCGCAAAGACGCTGGAGGCGCTAAGAACACTTTGAGCTTACAAAGGTGTCCTGCTATCGCGCACGAACGGCGAAGAGCGCGAATGCGCCGTTGTCGCCTATCTCCTGTACGGCGATTTTCTGTGATTGATAAAGCTGGTAAGAGAATTTCGATGGAACCAGCACGAGTATAGTCTCGCCAGAGCTTGCCACGCGCTCTACATAAGAGACATCTTCCAGTCTCAACGGCTCGCCGTCCTGCCCGTAGACAAGACGCCCCGCAGCGTAAAACTCCGACGAGCGTTCGGCTTCATGTAGTTGATACAGGGGCGTCTCGCCGTATCCTTTAGCTGAGGCCATCTGAAGCAGGTCGCGCACGGAATCGCGGCTTGCAACTTTGGTCATATCGCAATTGAGCAGCAGAACGGGGATTAGAAAAATCGCCGCGCAAGTCGAGACGACGCAGAGCTTTCGTAAACCGGGCGCGACTATTGCAAGCAGACCTGCTGTTGCCATAGGCGCTGCGGCCACAACGGCGCAACTCCACGATATGATATTTGAACGCGCGTTGTATCCAAGACCGAAAACAACTAACAGGAGTAGAATCGCGCCCGTCGCCCTCATCACCCAGTCTCTCTCTTTGCCTTCCATGAAATGCTTTAGACGTTCGCCTATGAGCAGCGCGGCGGCTGGCAGAACCGGAAGAATGTAGGCGGGAAGCTTAGATACGGAGATAGAGAAGAAGAGCACAGGGAGCAGAAGCCACGCGAGCGCCAATACGCGAAGACGTGCCAGGGGCGAGACGGCGCGAAACTCCCAGCGGCGTGCGCCTGTGAGTGCGACAATCAGAAATATTGTCCACGGCACGACGAGCATGAGCAGTATAGGCAGATAGAAATAGAAGCGTTGCGGGTGATGATATTTATTGGAAACAAACCGAGAGAAATGATGCTGTATGAAGAACTGGTCAATGAACGTCCAGCCGTGGCGCGCTATCACGGGCGCGTACCATGTCCCCGCGACAAGAAGTGAAAGGGGCACGCCCCAGATCAAACTCAAAAGAGCTTCTACAGAGGGACGCTCGCGCCGTAAAGTGTAATAGCTCGCGGCCACGCCGTAAGGAATCACTATACCGACCAGACCTTTTGCAAGAAGCGACAGGCCGACCGCCGCATGAAATCCTAGTAGAAACAGACGCTGCCGTCTCGCGCTCGTCTCCATCTGCGAAGCGAAGAGACACGCAAGCGCAGCCGTGACCGTCATCGTCAATCCTATGTCCGAGCTTGCCGCGCGCGAAAAGGCGAGGCTGCCCGCGCTCGCGGCAAGCGCAACGCTGCACCAGACAGCAAGCCCCTCTTCCTCCTCATCACTCTTCTCCACACGTCTAACCATCCAGTAGAGAAGTAGAACCGTAAGAACGCCGCAAAGGGCAGAGCCAGCCCTTGCGCTCCACTCGGTCACGCCGAACAATTGGAAGCCCGCCATCATCATCCAGTACATGAGCGCAGGTTTCTCGAACCATGCGTGGCCGCCGAGCGTAGGCGTGACCATCGTATGGTGCGCCATCATCTCGCGCGCCACTTCAGCGTAACGCGGCTCGTCCGAACCGAGCAGAGGAAGTCTGCCCAGTCCATAGAAGTAGATGATCAAAGTGATGATTAGAAGCGGTAGCTTGAGACGCTTGGCAAGCACGGAAGATTGCAAGTATAGTCACCTGTGGAAACAGTAATCAGTAGCCAGTAGTCAGCATGAAAATATTAAGCTGCCTTCAAGACTGAAAATAAATTGCCAGCATTGATAGTTTGTAAAACCTACTGGCTACTGTCTGCTGACTACTTTATTACAACATACAGGAAAGTTGTAAACCTTGCCGCTACGAACAGCAGTTATAGGCGCGGGTCATCTGGGACGCCAGCATGCGCGAATCCACCGCGCGCTGGCTTCGGAAGGCATGGCGGAGTTTGTCTCTGTCTGCGACATAGCAGAAGAGACTGCGCGTGCAATCGCTGCCGAGCGCGAGACCGATTGGACTACGGACTGGCGCACACTTCTGGGCCGGGTTGACGCTGTGAGCCTTGCTGTGCCCACAGAATCACATGCCGAGATTGCATCTGAGCTTCTTCGAGCAGGCGTGCACGTGCTGGTTGAAAAGCCTATCTCGCGCAATCTGGAAGAAGCTGACATGATGATTGCCGCTGCCGAGAAAGGTCATGCCCTGCTTCAAGTGGGTCACCTTGAGAGATTCAACCCGGCGCTCGCCGCGCTTCGTCCTCATGTGAGCGGCCCGCTCTATTTCGAGATTCACCGAATAGGCGAGTTCACGGCGCGTTCCTTAGATATTGATGTTGTTCTCGATCTGATGATTCACGATCTGGACATAGTGCAATGGTTAGTGGGCGAAGAGGTTGAGGTGGTTGACGTGCGAGCGGTCGGCATTCCAGTCTTGACGCGACGAGTTGATGCGGCGAACGCGCGCCTGGAATTCGCATCGGGCGCTGTAGCCAATATCACTGCTTCGCGTGTCGGCACAGAGAAGATCAGGAAGATGCGATTCTTCCAGCCGCATGATTACATAGCCGTTGACTACACTACGCGCCATGCATCCATCAGCAGTCTGGTGCCTGCGTTTGGCGCTAGTGAGCGCCCCGGCGTCAACACTCGCCATCTTGATGTAGAAGACATAGAGCCTTTGCGCGCAGAGATTGAAGCGTTTCTCGTGGCCGCGCGAGATAATCTCCCCTCGCCCGTCTCCGGGCTGGAAGGACGACGCGCGCTCGCACTCGCACTTCGCGCGCTTGAGCGCATACACGAGCACGACGAGATAGCCGGAATAAATGCACTTAAAAAGTGAACGGCGCGCTACGAGTCATCTGTGGAATTAAAAAGGTCGCAAAAAATCTCCTCGATGCTCGCCGAACGCATAGCGGCTGGCGACTTCCCTTCCGCCGTTTACATTGTCGCAGAAAAGGGCAGCGCAATTTTCGCAGATGCGATGGGCTACGCAGTGCGCGAGCCTGAGCGGCGCGAGGCGACGCTTGAAACCGTTTACGACCTTGCATCGCTGACGAAGCCGCTCGTCACCGGTCTGCTTTCTGCAAAGATGATAGAGCGCGGGCGTTTGAAGTTGGACAGTGCGGCCAGCTTCTATCTTCCCGAATTCGACCGTGACGACAAGCGCGCTATCACTGTGCGCCAACTTCTAACGCACACTTCCGGCTTGCCTGCATGGCGTCCGCTCTATCTCATCGCGCGCACGAAGGAGAAAGTGCTTGATGCAGTTGCGAACGAACCTCTTCACGCGATGCCGGGCACGCACGTCGTCTACAGCGACCTGGGTTTCATCACGCTCGGTCTTCTTCTGGAAAAATTGTACGGCGCGCAGCTTTCCGAAATTGCGCGGCGCGAAATCTTCGACCCGCTCAATCTCGCACGCACTTTCTTTAATCCAAGCGCTGCTATGCGAACGGGCGTTGCGGCCTGCGAGACCGGTAACGCTTACGAACGCGGGATGTGCGGCGCGGAGATTGAAAAGTACGGCGCTGTAAACTTTCGGGAAGAGATTATCTGGGGCGAAGTGCATGATGGCAACGCCCATTTTCTGGGCGGCGCGGCGGGTCACGCGGGACTCTTTTCAACCGCACAGGAAACCTTGCGCATCGCCACGCAATTCCATGCGAACCTGACCGAACTGCTACAGCCTGCGACCTGCGCGCTCTTTCGGGAAAACATGACCGAAGGGATGGAAGAGGCGCGCTCGCTTGCGTGGCAACTGGCCGCGACGAAGGATTCCAGCGCAGGCCCGGAGCTTCCTCTGGACAGTTTCGGTCATCTTGGCTTCACAGGAACTAGCTGCTGGAACGACCCTCAACAAGAACGCACCTTCATTCTATTGACCAACCGCACGCATGCTCGCACGCTTCCCTTCGTCAACATCAACGGCGTGCGCCGCATGTTCCATACACTCGCGGTAGAAGCTATGGAAGAGAGACGCGAAGAGATTAGCGCTCTTTAAGAAGCTGTTTGAAAAGCAGCCTTTTAAAATTTAGAGAACGGCGAACGAATTTGTAGTAGTATGAGGCGCACGGGCGGCCATTTGCTCTCCTTCCATAATTTTCGCCGCCGTCAAAGTAAACGCTAATGCAGAAAGTTCTGAGGAAGACGCTAGCCTGTTTTGTCGCCAGCCTGCTATTCGTCTCTTCGCTTGCGCTCGCCCAGAACCCTACGGAACAGACGCGGCCACGCCGCATAGAGACGCCCTCTCAATCAGCTTCGCCTTCATCATCGCAGATTACTGAAGCGAGCGCTGAGCCTCTGATTCGTATTGGCCTTTCAACGGACGCGCGCTCCGTCTCCATAACGACAAGCGGGCGGCTGATGTATGCACTGAGCGAGACGGCGCAGCCCGAACCGCTTCAGATTGCGCGCGTCAGGGTTGAAGCACGTGCTCTCTCGCCGGATTTTCCTCAACCATCAAACGTAGCCACCTATCATGTAGAAATCGCGGGCGCGGCAACAAGAGTTGACGCCGAGCGCGCAGCCACGGAAATCAGGAACGCTACGAATGAAGATTCGGCAATCTCTCAGGATGCGCGCACGAACACATGGCGAATCCAGATAGGTCAGGCCGGAAGGCGCGAAGATGCGGAAGAGTTGCGCTCGCGTCTTCAGGACGCAGGATTTGTGAACGCTTCGGTTGTCGAAACTGGAAACTCTTCGGCGAATAATCCAGTGGCCGCTTCCGGCGCAAGGCGAGTCGGCGCGCAAACGTCACCTTCCGTCGCTTCGACTCCTGCGCAAACTGCGCGCATACAAACGCCTGCGCGAACGTCTAATCCGGGAAGCATGGTTCGCCCTGTAACTCGCGCGAGCGTTCCGACGCGCGAGCTTGTCGCTTTTTCAGCAGCAGCCGCCGCTCCTCTGTTTCACGCGCGCGCGCCCGTTCAATTCTCTTCCGACAACGAACAGAGCGCGCCCGTTCGCTTCAACGAAAAAGCTTATCGCGGCAGTCTTGAGGTCTTCGCAAACGAGCGCGGGACGCTGACGGTCGTGAACGTGCTGCCTCTGGAAGCATACGTGCGCGGCGTCGTCCCGAACGAGCTTTCGCCCGGAGGCTATCCTGCACTGGAAGCGCTGAAGGCGCAGGCAGTCGCCGCCAGAACTTACGCGATGAAGAATCGCGGGCAGTTCGCATCTCAGGGTTTTGACCTTCTGCCGACTACGCGCTCGCAGGTTTACGGCGGAAGATCGACGGAGCACCCGCTCACAGATTTCGCAGTGGAATCAACGCGCGGCGTCATAGCCACCTACAACGGTGAACCCATCAACGCGCTCTACACTTCTACATGCGGCGGGCGAACAGAAGACGTTGAGAACATATTCAACGAGGCCACGCCATACCTGCGCGGGCGCGAGTGCGCGGCTGAAGGCAGAGCCGGGTTTGCGCCGTTCACGGTCAAATCTTCGCGCGACACTGCGGACATACACGAGGAGCAGCACGCATCCTTAGCGCGCGACGCAGCGCTTCTCGCCGTGCATAGCTTTCAGATTCCGCCCCGTATCACGGACGCATGGCTCTCCGCGCCTTTAACACAACAGGATGCGCGCGGCTGGCTGCAAAACGTCGCGCGGCTTTCAAGACAGAACGCTCTGGTCACTAACGACGACATCACGCGCCCGCCTGCGTTTAGCTCAGCTCTCATGCTCGCCGTCTTCGGCGACACGCGCGCGGACACTCTTTTGAACAGCGCCGACGTTGAATACCTTCTCTCGTTCCGCGACGCTGCGGACATTCCACAACAAAATCGTGCAGATGTAGCGATGCTGCTGCGCGACGGATTTCTGGCGCTCTACCCTGATGCGACTTTGAGACCGCGCGAGCCTCTTACGCGCGCACGCGCCATACGCACCATCGCGCTGCTTCTGGATTCGAGGGGCAATTTTCAGTTGCAGAAAGGCACGACGCGCCCCACAGCTAACGGCGCGCTCATAGTCCGCTCTACGCGCAATCACGACCAGCCGATTCAAGTAAGCGCGGACGCATATCTTTTCCGATCTTTCGGCGACAATTCCTACCCTGCGCGCTCGCTTGTAATAGTCGGCGGCGAGCCTGTGGCCTTTCACGTAAACGCGAGCGGCGATGTTGACTTTCTTGAAGTCAAACCTGCGCCGAACGGAGCGGCGGCAGACCACTACTCGCCTTTCTCTAACTGGACTGTGCAGATGTCGCTCGCGGAAGCTCAGCAGCGATTGCGTCAGGTCAACGGAATCTTCGGAAACCTCAGAGACTTGCGAGTCGCGGCGCGCGGCTCGTCGCGTCGCGCGATTGATCTGGAAATAGTAGGCACGAGCGGCACAGCGCATCTTCGCGGCGGTCGCATTCGCTCTATCTTAGGGTTGCGCGAACAACTGTTCGTCATTGACCGTCGCTACGACGACGCAGGCCACATCATAGACTTTACATTCACGGGTCGCGGCTGGGGTCACGGCGTAGGCATGTGTCAGGTCGGCGCGTTCGGACTGGCGCGCATAGGCTGGTCTTACGAAAGGATTCTGAAGAACTATTACACAGGAATCGAGTTGACGAAGCTTTATTAGGTATAGTCTGCTCCTCAACATTTATACAACGTCTTGACCTATTGGCTGATCCTTTGTGGAGTATCAACTAATGACCTCAAGAATCATTCTCCTTATCCTCGTTCTACTATTCGTTCCTTATCAAGCGAGCCTGCCATCGTTTGCGCAGTCGAACAATCAAACAGCACGAAAGTTCGACGAGTTTGGGGATATAGCTTATTCGGATATGATCGCGCGGCTAGATGGTTTTGCTCAGGAAATTGGCAATGGTCAAAATACTCGCGGCTTTATTATTGTCTATCGCAGCCGCAGAGACATTCCCGGTTTGAGTAGCAGAAAAGCCGTGTGGATGAAGCATTACCTGGTTGACTCGAGAGGAATTAACGAATCTAGTGTCGTAGCCATAGACGGCGGGGCAGCTTCATGTCTCACACAAGAACTCTGGATAGTGCCAATAGGGGCAACGCCAACTCCTAGAAGTGATGCTTATAACAATAATTTCGTTGATACGGAGGCGGCATCAAAGTTTGACGAGTTTTATTTACCCTCGCCTTCGGAGCGTAGCCAGGATTACTCGCAGATCAGTTATGGGGATGAGGCCGACTTCCTTGAAGCTTACGTCACAGCGCTACGCCGCGTACCACATTCGCGCGCATACATCATCGCCTACGCGCAGTATTACATTGAGCATGGGTCTATAGCTAACGGTGTTGGAGAAAGAGAGACACGATACAGGCGCGTTCATCTTGATAGCCCCGGAGCAGCTCAGAGAATACTCCGAACACAAAAAAACCATCTCGTCAGGATTTATCACATCGCCCCGTCGCGCATTACAACTGTTAACGGCGGCTACCAAACGTTTCGAGCCGTAGAGCTTTGGATTGTTCCCGGCGGCGCGCACGCACCAATCGCAACGCCGAATACGTTTCCACCGGGGAACGCAAATCGGCGCTAGAGAAGGCGGAACGCTCTGGATTAGCATGCGATTCTCACGCGCACAAATCATAGGCGCTATTGCGCTGCTCGTTCTCATCCTGTTGGCAATCCTCGTCCGCCTGCTTTTATACTCGCATTCGTGACTTCATCTCTTGACTCGAAAAAGCCCATCATTGCGATTGTTGGCCCAACCGCTTCGGGCAAGAGCGAGCTTGGGATAGAGACGGCGCTGCGTTTTCGCGGTGAGATAATCAACTGCGATTCGGTGCAGGTCTATCGTGAGATCGAGATTGCTACGGCGAAACTTCCGGTTGAAGAGCGACGAGGCGTAGCGCATCACCTGATTGATTTTGTGCCGCCGGAGGTTAATTACACGGCGGGCGATTGGGCGCGCGACGCGACGAAGAAGATAGAAGAGATTGAGATGCGTGGGAGGCTCGCCATCATCGTCGGCGGCACAGGCTTTTATCTTCGCGCGCTGCGCCAGCCCTTCTTTCCAGGCCAGCCTACGAATGAAAAGCTGCGAAGGCGTTTGACTGAAATCAGAGAGAGGCGCGATGTCTGGCATCTTCATAGAATGCTTCAAAGACTTGACCCTGCAAGCGCGTCAAGGCTTCACGCGCGCGACTGGCCGCGTGTTCAGCGCGCCCTTGAAGTTCTCTTTCAAACGGGCAGAACTTTCTCCGAACAACAGCCCGCGCGCCCCGCACCGCATGAAAGCGCAACGCGGATTCACGTGCTCGCATTGAATCCGCCGCGCTCGCAGCTTTACGAAAGAATCAACACGCGCGCCGAGGCTCATTTCGCCGCAGGGCTTGTTGATGAAGTACAAAATCTTTTAGAACGCGGTGTGCCCGCAGAATCCAGTGCGCTTGGCTCGCACGGCTACCGCCGCGTCGTAGAATACCTCAGCGGCGAGCGCGACCTTGCAAGCGCAATCGAACAGACGAAGCTGGATGTTCGCCACTACGCCAAGCGACAACTCACGTGGTTTCGCCGCGAGCCTGGCGTGGTCTGGTTTGAAGGTTTCGGCACGGATACAAGGTTGAAAGAAAAGGTCGTCGAATATATTGAAAAGTTGAGCAGCGCGCAGGGCGACGGGGTTTAGTAGTTTTGGTGAAAAAGGATGTGCGGCATCGCGCGCAGAGTTATATAAAGCCTATTCGGTTTGCGCTCATTTCAAAAAGAGTTGCTTTCATCTTCACACTCAATAGCGCAGGATTGTCCTGAATAGACTTGTAGTTCCACCTTACCTTCTCCTTTTTCTTTTTCTCTTCTTAGTGTAATCTGACGATAGCATCTGCTTCCCGACGGAGAACAAGGTTGGATACGAAAGCTACTCCCCAGAACATTCAGGACGGATTCCTGAACAATGCCCGGCGCGAGCGTAGCACGGTTACGATCTACCTGTTGAACGGTGCGAAGATTTCAGGCCGTATTAAAAGCTTCGATAAGTTCTCGCTGCTTCTGGAATCCGGCCAGCAGGATCAACTGATATTCAAGCACGCCATCTCGACCATCACTTATGCGCGTCGTCCTTCGGGCGAGTTGCGCGCCCCTTCACAGCAGGGCGCGAATGCGGCTGGGTCTAACACGCAGGACACGAACGAGCCTTCCGGTTCTTGAAAACTTTTCGCCCAAAAATTTCATCTCAGAAAAATAAGAGTGGCCGGACGATTCATCACCTTTGAGGGCATTGACGGGAGCGGCAAGTCCACGCAGGTGCGGCTGCTGGCAAGCGCCTTGCGCCTGCGCGGATTCGAGATCGTTGCGACACGCGAGCCGGGAGGCACGCCGTTGGGTAAGCGGCTGCGCTCCGCGCTATTGGATACGCAGGAGCATGTTGACCCGCTGGCCGAGCTACTGCTCTACGCGGCAGACCGGGCGCAGCATGTTCGCACGCTTCTGCTCCCTGCGCTAGAATCGAACCACATAGTCCTGTCGGATCGCTACGCGGATGCTACGGTCGCATACCAGGGCGCAGGGCGCGGCTTTCCGCCCCAACTTATCGAACAGGTGGTTGCGCTCGCCACAGGAGGACTCAAACCTGACCTGACGCTCGTCTTCGACCTTTCCGTCGCAGCAGGCATGGCGCGCACCAGCCGACGCGCCGACGTCGCGCACCCGAAAGGCGATAGGCTTGAGATAGAGGATGCAGAATTTCACACGCGCGTGCGCGAAGCCTACTTGCAGATAGCCGCGCGCGAACCAGACCGCGTTCGCGTCGTTGACGCCAGCGGCTCGGTTGAAGAAACACACGAGAGGGTGCTGGAATTGGTAATGCCTTTTTTAAGTGATAAGTGATGAGTGATAAGTGATAAGAAAGAGTGGAATACAGAATTCAGGACTCAGTAGACAGCAGGTAATGCTTTAATCTACTGGCTACTGGATTCTATCTCCTGTCTCCTTCCCTTATCACTTATCACTCATCACTTATCACCTCTTTTATATGTTTTCGACTCTTGTAGGAAATGAGCGTGTTAAGGGGGTGCTGCGGCGCATGCTGGAGGCGCGGCGCGTGCCCGGCGCGCTGCTGTTTGCGGGCGAAGAGGGCGTGGGCAAAAAGAGATTTGCGCTTGAGCTTGCGAAATCTTTGAACTGTCGCGCGCTCGCGGGCGTCGAAGCTTGCGGCCATTGTCCTGCGTGCGTGCGCGCAGAAGAGTTCGTCTTTCCTTCTTCCGAAGATAAAGATGCACACAAGAAGATTATATGGAGCGCGCACCCGGACATAGGAATGGCGATTAGCTACAAGCGCGCGATTCTGGTTGACGCCATGCGCGATCTTGAGCGCGAGGCCAATTTTCGTCCATACGAAGGCGCTGCACGCATTTTCCTGATTGAAGAGGCTGATAAACTGAACGAACCTTCATCGAACGCGCTTCTGAAAACTCTGGAAGAGCCGCCAGCCACATCCCACATCATCCTGATTGCTTCTCGTCCGGCTGCCCTGCTGCCCACGATTCGATCACGCTGCCAGACCGTGCGCTTCTCGCCTCTTTCCGTTGCCGAGATTGAACAGCATCTTTTGAGCGTGAAGAAAATTTCTAAAGAAGATGCACGTCTGCTTGCGCGCGTGGCGCACGGGAGCATTGGCCGCGCGCTCGGCACAGACCCCGGTGAATACCGCGAGCAGAGAGACGCTATGCTGGACGTGCTTAACGCGCTTGTGCTGACAGGCGAACGCGCGAGCCTGCTGCGCGCATCCGAAGAGATAACGGACGCGAAGCGCAAGGATGAATACGAGCCGCGTCTTGATGTTCTTGAAACTCTAATCCGCGACGTGTGGCGGCTCGGCCTCGGCGTTACGCTCGAACAGGTAGTAAATGCTGACGTTCAACCGCAGATGAAGAAGATCGCGGAGCGCGTCGAGAGCCGACGGGCTGCAAGCTGGCTAACAGAGATCGAGCGCCATCGCGAGCGTCTGAACGTGAACATCAATCGCAAGGTCGCAACAGACGCGCTGTTCCTTTCGATGGCGGGTTCATGAAGAATCTTCTATCTTATCTAGCCATCATTTGATCGAATCTTTATGCCTTACAACATTCTAATTGTTGATGACAACAGGGACATGAGAGCCGTCGTACGCGCCATTCTGGAACAGAGTGGCTTTAGCGTCGGCGAAGCTGGCGATGCCTCCGAGGGGCTTCGACAGGTTTTGAGCGAGAAATTTGATCTAGTGCTGCTGGATATAATGATGCCGGGCATGGACGGCCTGACCATGCTCTCGCGGTTGCGCGAGAAAAACCCTCACCTGCTGGTGATAATCATGACGGCTTACGCCACGCCGCGCGCCGCAGTAGAAGCGCTGCGCGAGCAGGCGTGTGATTTCCTGAACAAGCCTTTCGACGCAGAGCAATTAATCTCCGCCGTACGCACTGCGCTGGCATTGCGTGAGGAGGAGTTCGACATAGAGGTTCTGTCTGCGCGCCCGGAATGGATAGAGATAAGCGTGCCGTGCACGCTGGCGGCAATTGACCCGCTTGAGCGCATAATGACGCAACTGACAACGGAACTGCCGCAGAAGACGCGCGAGAACGTGACCTACGCTTTCCGCGAGATGCTGCGCAACGCCATAGAGCACGGAGGCAAGTATAACCCAACGCAAAGAGTCGAAATCGGATTCCTGCACACGCCTCGAATAATTCTCTATCGCATCAAAGACCCCGGTGAAGGGTTCAACATAGAATCGCTTCTGCACGCGGCCATACTCAACCCGCCGGAAGACCCCATGCGCCACGAACAGTTTCGTGAGCAACAGGGCATGCGCCCCGGCGGCTTCGGCATTCTCATTGCTCAGCAGATGGTTGACGAGATGGTCTACAACGAGCGGCACAACGAAGTGATACTGATTAAATATCTGAGTTGAAACTTATAAAGGCCGCCCTGTATGAAGGACGGCCTTTTCGTCAATGCTAATTCTCTTCTCTACTTTATAGTAACAAGCTGCGGCTCTTCCTCTTTAACGTCCGGCACGCCTTCAGCTAAAAGCTGCTCGGTCTCTTTGACGAATGCTTCTACAATATCTTCGCCAGCCACTTTTCTGAGCGGCTTGCCGTTCTTAAAAATCATGCCGACGTTGCGCCCGAAGGTGACGCCTAAGTGTGAATCGTGCGCCTCGCCCGGCCCGTTCACGGCGCAGCCCATTATGGAAAGGTGCAGCGGCTCTTCTATGTGAGCCAGACGTTTTTCGATCTCTGTGACTATCTCGACGAAGTTATCAACGTCAAGACGACCGCACGTAGGGCAGGCAACAACTGTAACGCCGCGCTTGCGCAACTCCAGAGATTTCAGAATCTCCCACGCGACACGCACCTCTTCCTGCGGCTCCGCTGCCAACGAAACTCGAATCGTGTCGCCAATCCCTTCATAAAGAAGAATGCCCAGACCTATGGAGGATTTTATAGTCCCGCCGAAAGCCGTTCCGGCTTCCGTCACGCCCAGATGAAACGGGTAATCAACTTTTTCGGCGAGCAGACGATAAGCGTCAACCGTGCGATGAACGTCCGAAGCCTTCAGGGAAATAATCGTGTCTGTAAAGCCCAAATCTTCGAGGATGCGTATGTGGCGCATGGCGGATTCGACCATAGCTTCGGGCGTGGCCGTACCGTATTTTGCCAGAAGGTCTTTTTCCAGCGAGCCGCCGTTGACGCCTATGCGTATGGGAACTCTCTGCGTCTGAGCGGCACGCACAACTTCACGCACGCGCTCAATCGCGCCGATGTTGCCCGGATTCAATCGCAGCTTATCAATCCCTGCGTCCAGAGCCATCAACGCCAGCTTGTAATGAAAGTGTATGTCTGCTACGAGCGGCACATCCGGCACGCGCTTGCGAATCTCTTTAAGCGCGATGGCAGCGTCCTTGTCCGGCACTGCCACGCGCACGATCTCGCACCCGGCGCGCATCATCTCTTCTATCTGCGCGACTGTGCCATCAACGTCAACCGTGTCGGTCTTCGTCATGGACTGCACAGCTACGGGCGCGCCGCCGCCAATCGCAATATCTTTTACTTTAACTGCTTTCGATTTTCTCATCATCAAAAAAGTCTGGAGTCTAGGAGTCTGGAGTCCTAGATCAAAACCGGTTCTTAGCTTTTGACTCCAGACTCCAGACTTTAGACTCTGGACTTATCTCGGCTGCGTTTGCGTGGGCTGGTCGTCGGAATGGCGTAAGCCTGACGTGACGCGCAGCAAGTCGTTCGTGATTACAAAGACCATCAACAATAGTAGTACGACGAAACCCACCTGCTGGATTCGTTCGCGCACGGTCATGGAGAGCGCCAGACCCGCCATCCCAAGCGCGCCTTCCAGAAGCAGAATGAATATCGCGCCGCCGTCGAGCACAGGTATCGGCAACAGATTGAAAATCCCAAGGTTCAGGCTCATGAACGAGAGCATGAAGAAGACGCCTTCCCATCCATATTCGTTCGCGGCCTTTGACGATTCCGTTGCTATTCCTATAGGCCCGGAGAGCGTTTCTCGCAATGAGCGCCGCCCCGTGAACGCCTGCCCCAGCGCTTTACCCGTAAGGCGCAGGATTTCAATGTTGGCGTTGAAGGCATAGCCCAGAGCAGCGACAGGGCCAACAGCCTCCTGCGGCTCTCTGTTGAAACCGAACCCAAGCTTGCCCTCTGCCAGACGCCGCTCCGGCGTAGTCAGCTCGACCATCTGACCGTTTCGTTCGACCACGAAACGAAGGGATTGGTCTCTATGCGAAGTAACATATTCGGTGAGTTCGGCCTTGTTGCGCGCAACCTCTCCGTTGACGGAAACTATGCGGTCGCCCGTGCGCAAGCCAGTTTCAGCAGCGGGCGAGTTCTCAACGACCGAGCCGACGATGACGGGCAGAGCGCCGTAATCAGGCTCCATATCCAACTGCCCCAACTCGTGCCCCTCGTTCGTCACCTTCGACGGCTTAATCTTCAGCGGTATGCGCTGGCCGTTGCGCTCTACGATTACGGACAGTTCATTGCCCGGCGCGAGCATAGCGTCGTTGCTGATGCGCTCCCAGGTAGGATTCTCCGCGCCGTCGAACGCTACGATGCGGTCACCGGGTTTTATTCCAGCCACTTCCGCAGCGCCGCCCGGTGTAATGTGGCTGATGATGGGCGCGGGCATGACCGGCACGCCCGAAGTCATTGCGCCGATGAACGGAATCATCATCGCCGTCAGAATGTTCATCACAGGCCCGGCCACCGCCACCATTATCCGCTGGTAGCGCGGGCGCAGACTGAACTGCTCTTCCGGCGGGATGTCGCTCGCGCCATCGCCCTCAATCGCCGCGTTGGATTCGTCGCCGCCCAGCTTGACGTAGCCGCCGAGCGGGATTGCAGAGACGCGATAATCCGTGTGCCCCCATTTTTTGCCAAAGAGGCGCGGGCCAAAGCCCACAGAGAAAGTTTCGACGCGAATCCTCAGGAGCTTAGCCACTATAAAATGGCCGAACTCGTGTATGACCACCGCCGCGCCCAGGATAAATATGAAAGCAAGACCGCCAATTAAATAAGTCATACCCGCAGACTAACCTCAAATTCTCCAACAAATAGTCAGTAAAACTCGCCCCTCAGCTTAGTGCCTGCAATACCCGACCGGGTTGCTCAAACGAGTTTACGCGGCGCTGCTGTTAAAAGCAAAGGCAGTAAAGCCGTGAATAGTGAATCGTAAATCGTGAATAGAAAAAGCGAGCTTACGAAAGCTCTTAACTTCTATTCACGATTTACGATTCACTATTCACGGCTTTACTAGATGTATGTGAGATTTTTTCGATGAATGTGTTGGCAGCGATACGTGAGAGGCTATCGGCTTTCAGCACGACGTTGAGGTCTGTAACGGGCTGCGTCTCATGAGCGTTCATTACCTCTTCGATGACGCGCGGAATGTCCGTTAGATTTATCTTCTCTTCAAGAAAGGCTTTGACAGCCTCTTCGTTTGCGGCGTTCAGCGCTGCTGGCAAAGTTCCGCCTTCGCGCAAGGCTCTGTATGCGAGTTCTATGCACGGGAAGCGCTCTGTGTCAGGCTCTTCAAAATGCAGAGCGGAGAGTCGAGTCAAATCCAGCGACGGCAATTCGCAAGGGTGACGCTCTGGAAAGGTGAGCGCGTACTGAATAGCGTGGCGCATGTCTGTGACGCCCATCTGCGCTATGATCGAGCCGTCAACCATTTCTACCATAGAGTGAACGACCGATTCTGGATGAACAAGTATGCTTATCTGCTCCGGGCCAAAGCCGAAGAGCCAGCGCGCTTCAATCACTTCAAGCCCCTTGTTCATCAGCGTCGCAGAATCAATGGTAATCTTCGCGCCCATGCTCCACGTCGGATGACGCATGGCCTCTGCAATAGTTGCGGCCTGCATTTCACCTTTAGTCTTCGTGCGAAAAGGCCCGCCCGATGCTGTGAGAATCAAGCGGCGAACTTCCCCAAAAGTTTCCCCGCGCAGGCATTGATGGAGTGCGTTATGCTCGGAATCAACGGGAAGAAGCTCTGCGCCCGATTGACGAGCTGCGCGCGTCATCAATTCGCCAGCCATCACCAGCGTCTCTTTATTCGCAAGCGCCACGCGCTTTCCCGCTTCGAGCGCCCGCAAGGTCGGGACAAAACCCACAGCGCCGACCGTAGCAGACATAACGCAATCCGCATCGGCGTGTGTGGCAACTTCAACCAATCCTTCTTCGCCAACGACTATTCGCGGCAGATCAACATTCCTGTTAAAGAGCTTCGCGCGAAGCTCTTTAGCATTCTCTTCCGCCTCAACAGAGACAAGTTCCGGCAGGTGACGCTCGACCTGCTCCGCCAGTTTCTCTACATTTCGCCCAGCGCCCAGCGCGACCACACGAAACCTGTCATCAAGCGATTCCACAACACGCAGCGTGTTGCACCCGATTGATCCGGTCGAGCCTATGATTGCGATACCTTTGGCAGACAAGAATTAAGTCTGGAGTCTTAGAGTCTGAAGTCTTAGAGTCTGGAGTCTGAAGTCAAAAGCTAAAAACAAAACTGTTTTTGACGAGTTGACTCTGAGACTCCAGACTCCAGACTCTAAGACTTTCCTTTCATCCAAAATAGATTCGCCCAAAATAGTAGATGAGCGGCGCGTTGAAGAGCAAGCTGTCGAGACGATCAAGCAGGCCGCCGTGTCCGGGCAGAATGCTCGCGGCGTCTTTAGCTCCGGCTCCGCGCTTCAAAGCGCTCTCGGTCAAATCCCCCAAAACTCCCAAAATATTCATCACAGCCGCGAGGGCGAGCGCCCATTTGAGCGGCAGGTCTTGAAAGAACCAGTAATGCGCCAGTGCGGCCATCAACAGGCTCGCAGCCATTCCGCCCGCCGCGCCTTCCCAGGTCTTTCCCGGACTGATAGAAGGCGCGAGTTTATGCTTGCCAATAGCTCGTCCAGTATAGTACGCGCCCGTATCGGAACCCATGATAATGAGGAAGAAGAATGAGAGGAGGTCTGCCGACCTTGCATGTGTGAATCCGGTTCGCACGGCAAGCAGGTGGCCGCCGAGCAGTGCAATATACATCACGCCCAACACAGTCGCGCCAACGGATGGCAGCATCTTGTCGAAGGGCGCGCCGCGTAGAGTTGCGGCAATCAGCGCCGCTATGATGAATAGCAGAAGAATGAGAAGTAGAAATTCGAGGGTGTTGAAGTAGAAAGCCACGAAGAGCGCAGCAGCCGCAGCGTAGCCCACAATCACGTCCGGCTGCATCTCGCGCCTGCGCGCAAGCCACCAGAATTCATAAAGCGCCAGCACCATCGCCATGAGCGCCAACGCCACGAAGAGCGGCATCAATTTCTGAAAAAGAATCGAAGCGACGAGAATCGGCAGCAGGATGATTGCAGTTATGACGCGAGACATTTTTATAAGTGATGAGTGATGAGTGATGAGTGATAAGAGGGTGAATAGTAAATCGTAAATGGTGAATGGAAGTAAAGCTTTTATCTATTAACGATTCACGATTAACGATTCACGGCCTTTCTCTTATCACTTATCACTCATCACTCATCACTTCTCTTCTTTCATTCATTGGCTACAAGTTTAAGGCCGCCGAAGCGGCGGTCGCGTCGCTGGAAATCGATGACGGCTTCCAGCAGGTGCGTGCGGCGGAAATCCGGCCAGAGCGTTTCCGTGACGTATATTTCGCTGTAGGCCACCTGCCACAACAGGAAATTCGATATTCGCATCTCGCCGCTCGTTCGCACCAGCAGGTCAAGCTCCGGCAGGTTTTTAGTGTAAAGTTTCCGGGCAACTCTCTCTTCAGTGATTTCTTGCGGAGGCTTCCCTTCAGAAATCAACTCAAGCACGGCGGCGCGTGCTGCGTCCACAATCTCTGTGCGGCCACCGTAGTTGAGCGCCACGCTTAGAATCATTCCTGTGTTCGCAATGGTGCGCGCGCTCGCACGCTCGATTTCGCGCCTCACGTTCTGAGCCAGCGCTTCCACGCGGCCTATGGCCTGGAATCGAATGTTCTGGCGATTAATCTCGTCAATCTCAATTCGTATGTATCGGCGGAGCATGCGCATCAACGCATCAACTTCAAGGCGCGGGCGCTTCCAGTTCTCCGTCGAAAAGGCGTAGAGCGTTAGAGCCTTCAGCCCCAGACGCGCGCCTGTGTCAACTGTGGCGCGCACGGCTTCGACTCCGGCGCGGTGACCCGCTATACGAGGCTGGCCGCGCTGCGCAGCCCAGCGACCGTTGCCGTCCATAATGACGGCCACGTGGCGAGGCAAGCGATCCCACGCAATCGCGTGCAGAAGCTTCTCGTCGCGCGAACCTCTTTTAACTATCTCTTCAAAATCTGAGAGCATTGAAGAATTTTCAGGCGAGCTTAAACAGTAGCTCACAACCGAGCCGGTCTGCATCTTAATCGCCCAGACGGACGAGACGCAACCCTTTGCCTCACGGGTAACGAACTTCCAGAAGCGTCAGGCCGCACGCTGGCGCGGTCTGACCGGCGAGCGAGCGCTCGCCCGTTTCGATGGCGCGCTCCACTATCTCTTCATTCATCTCGCCTCTACCGACCGATAGCAGCGTCCCTGCTATGGAGCGCACCATGTAGCGCAGAAAGCCGTCCGCGCTCGCGCGTATCTCAATCATCTTCGCGCGTGCCCGCTCGTCGAAACGCTCTTCGACATCAAGGCGCGTAATTATTCGCACGCGCGATTTCACATCGGATTGAGCAGCGGAAAAGGCAGTCCAGTCATGTTCGCCCGTAAAGAGACGCGCACAAGCGCGCATGCGATTCAGGTCAAGAGTGCGCGCGTCATGATGCGCGTAGCGCGCCCAGAATGGCGACATCACAGGCGCGTTCACTATCCTGTAGACGTAACTTTTTTCGAGCGCCGAGTAACGAGCATGAAACTTGTCGTCAGCCGGTTCGCACTTGATGATGCGAACGTCGCGCGCAAGATTTCCGTTAATCGCCGCTCGCAGTCTTTCAGGCGTAATCTCTCGCTGAAGTGTTACGCTCGCCACCTGCCCCTCTGCATGAGCGCCCGCGTCCGTTCGCCCCGCGCCATGAACCACAACCTCCCTGCCCTCAATCAACCTGAGCACACGGGTCAACTCGCCCTGAACAGTCCGCTCCTCAGCTTGCGACTGCCAGCCGTGAAAGTCCGTGCCATCATACTGAATCGTCAGCTTGAAAAACATAGGGAAAGTGATAAGTGATGAGTGATAAGTGATAAGAAAAAGCTTCTGTCTTCCTCTTATCACTTATCACTCATCACTTATCACTTGTAACTTTCTTCCTGCTTCCGGGCTTGGTTACGAGGAGTCCTTGCGCGCAGAGCGGGCAGTTTTCCGGGATGACCGAGGGAGCGTCCAGAGTGGCGAGCGCATAGCGCTGAACGCCTACGTCTGCCTGTCCCGACGAGCGATCAATGATTGACGCTGCGCCCAGGACGTGTGCGCCTGCTTGTTCGAGCGCGTCAATCGTTTCGCGCGTCGAGCCGCCGGTGGTTATCACGTCCTCCACTACGAGTACGCGCTCGCCGGGGCTGACTGTGAACCCGCGCCGAAGCGTCATCACATTGTTCTCTCGCTCTGTCCAGATGAAGCGCGCATCCAGATGGCGCGCCACTTCGTAGCCGATTATCAGCCCTCCGATTGCGGGCGATGCGACCGTCTCTACATTTTCCCTGAATTGTTGGGCCAATGCATGGCCGAACGCCGCAGCCTCGACCGGGTGTTGAAGCACTATGGCGCACTGCAAATAGACTGTGCTGTGAAGGCCGCTGGATAATTGGAAATGGCCTTCGAGCAACGCGCCATTCGCTCTGAATCTTGCTATGACATCTTCTGCACGCACTCTTTACTTCACCTCATTCACAAACTGTTACATTGCGCGCTACAATGCACGCCGGATGAAGTCTTACCGAAATCTTGTACCCGACGTGCCTCTCGTAGAAGAGACCGTCGAGATGCTTCGCGCGCGTGGCGGCAGCGCGCCCGCCACAGAAGTCGCGCTCGTAGTCTTGAATGTCCCGAACCTGGATACGGAACTCGCGGCGTCGCTCGTCGCGGATTTAATCAGCGGAGATCACAGGCTCGTAATACGCGACGATGCTACGGTCGAGATTAACGACAAAGAGCGTAGCTTGCGCGACGCTGATTTCGTAGTCGTTGACATAGAAACGACGGGAGCAAAGATGCCGCCGTCGCGCATCATGGAGATAGGCGCGTATCGCATCAGCGGCGGCGCGATTGTCGCAGAGTTTCAGACCCTTGTTAACCCGGAAAATTCGATCCCGCCTTTCATAGCTCGTCTCACAGGAATCAGCAACGAGATGGTTAGAGGCGCGCCGCGCTTTGCCGAGATAGTTGACGACTGGCTCGATTTCTCTGACGGCTCCGTGCTGGTTGCTCATGACGCTCCGTTCGACGTGCGCTTTATCAACTACGAAATCGCGCGCGTCTTCCCTGGCCGCCGCATGTCCAACCCGCATCTGTGTACGGTCAAGCTTGCGCGCAGCATCTTCCCTGATCTTCCCAATCATCGTCTGCACACCATCGCAGAACATTTCCAGATTCCGTTAGCAAATCGTCATCGCGCTGCTGGCGACGCGCTGGCAACTGCGGAGATTTTCCTTCGCGTGCTTGAGCGATTGGATGAGCACGGGGTGCGCGACGTGTTCGCTGCGAAAAGGTTCAAGGAGCGAAGACTATAGGAAGCCGGTACTCCTTGCCTATAGCAGTTATCACTTGAGCGCGATTGCTGTCAGTACCGCCCGCTACCGCAGGTGGTACTGACCTTAACGCCTTGCTGCGACAGTCGCAGTCAAGTAAGAAACGCTATAGCCAGTCAACGTAAAACAGCACCTGAGCGAGCTTAAGCAGGCGATGCTGGCCTCTCTTCTACTGCAATTCGGTATTGGGTTCTTCAATCGTCCCTGACCGAGAATCCCAATAGACTCCCGGCTATTTCACTCGCCGCCAACTTCAACTTCCTGCGCCTGCTCCTCCGGCTTCTTGCGCATCAGGCTTCGCACGACGAAGGCCGCGATGATTAAAACGGCAAGGCTGATACCTACGGCAGGATAGTAGCGCGTGAGCAGTTCCTTTGCGTTCTCGCCGTAGCGCGCCGCGAGGTAGCCTTCAAGAAGAAAACGAAAGAGGCGGCCAATCGTGATTGCTATAGTGAAGCGCAGCACGCTCATGCGCAACACGCCTGACGTAATGACGAAGAGCTTGAACGGCGCTGGCGGCGGCAAAAGCGACGCGACCAGAATCGAGAGCATATCGTAGCGGTTAATCAAGTCCTGCACGCGCGCCTGCTTCTGCGGCGAGAAGCGGTTTAGAACGCGCCGCCCCGCCCGCCTGGCAATGAAATAGAGAATCAATGTGCCTATCACTGAGCCAACCGTCGCCGTGAGAACGTAGACGGGCATCATCGCAGGCGTCGCTGCGGATAACAGAAGAACAGCGGCGTCAATACTGCTCGGCAGAGGCACGAATGAAGAATCCAACAATGCTATAGCGAAGAGTCCGAACGCGCCAAAGGCTATTAAGTATGCTTTAAGTCCCGCAAGAGTCGTGGCGAGTTTATGTAAAAGATGATTCAATCAGAATAAGCTCCTTTCAGAGAAAGTCAGTACCGCCTGCGATAGTGACTAAACTAAAACAGCGCGTTTGTCTCCTTACCCTTTCGTGGCAGCAGCATCGTGCGTCTCTGTCACTGCCGTTTTATCGCTCACGGTGGAATCAGCAACCGATTCCGGCGTGGCGGTTCTACCTTCCTCTACAGCCCTGCGACCTCGACCCGACAGAAGGTAAACGGCAAGGGCTATCAAACATAGGCCGCCGACGATGCTGAGAATCATCATGCCGTTATCGCTGAGGAAGACCAGCACGCGGCGACCGTAAAAGACTGCGAGCGTTCCTTCGATGTAGTAGCGAAGCGAACGCGCGATCATCACTGTGAGTATGAAGCGCCAGCGCGGGAATTCCAGTGCTCCTGCCGTCGCCACGAAAATCTTGAAAGGCATGGGAGGCGGCAGCAGCGCCGGTATAGCAAGGGCAAGAAAACCGAAACGAGCGTATGCGCGCTCGACTCGCTCTATATGTTCTGCGCGGAAGCGGCGACGCAAGACCGCTTGACCGCCGCGCCGCATTATAGTGTAGAGCAGCAGGCAGCCCAGCACAGAACCCACAGCAGCGAACAACGGAAAGAAGAAGACGGCGGAGGGCTGTCTGGCACAGCGGCCAACCACAAGATAGTCGTTTATCTCGGGCAGCGAGAGCAGCGAGGAATCCAGAGCGCCAATGAGAATCATCGCGGGCGCTGCCAGCAAAAGCGGCATCCCTATAACATAGTGCTCAAGCCATCGAGCAGCGACGCGCAACCAGTGGAACATAATTTTAGTGATAAGTGATAAGTGATGAGTGATAAGTAACAGCTTTTATCTTATCACTCATCACTTATCACTTATCACCTGTAACTTACCTTGCAGGCGTGAAGATGTTGGGCGAATCGTAGGTGACGCCGAAGGTGACGCCTGAGCGCGGGCTGAATTTTGTAAGCCCCGCGATTCCGGCAATGTCGAAGCGCAAGCCCGAAGCTCTCATTTGCAGACCGAATCTAGCCTCGCTCTCAGATTCCGTGCCGAGCGGCCCCGTTCCCGGCCTTGTGTTCGCGCGCCCGTTCACCTCCCCGACTACGCTGAACTGCTTGTTGAGACGAAATATCCCGGCCAGACCGTAGAGCAGTAGATCGTTCTGAGTGAAGAACTGCGTCGGCGCTGTAAGAATGCCAATTCCCAGATTGCCGAAAGTATTGAAGCGCCCGTCGCGCCCGAACTTCTTGCCTACTAGAACCATCCCGTAAGCATTCGTCTGGTTCGTGCCTATGCCACGCCCCTGGCGGGAGTTAGGCAACTGCACGCCGAAGCGAAAACCAAGCGAAGGGGCGCGCCTGGTTTCAGCGCGCAGCTTGATTTTCGTAGAGAGCGTGAAATCGCCGAAGTCGCTCGTCGAGTTTGTGCCCGGAGTTAAACCTAGTGGAATAGGCGAAGGCGTCTGCATAGAGTTTATGCTCAGATAATTCTGTAGCACGCCGTCGATCTGAAACTCCACGTTCGGCGAAAGACCCACGTTGATGCCTATGACGCCGACGCGCGTTAGATCGCCGGTCAATCCTGACAACGGGAACTTATTGTTCTGCTCGAAATCAACCCCGGCCTCTATACGTACAGTGCCCGGCGGAATGATGTCCACATCTTCTGTCAAAAGCGGGCGCTGCTGCGCCTGCGCGACCAGGGCACAAAGCAGTATGAGTAAGAGAACGCAGAGAGTCTTTTTGAAGCGTTTGCCCGGCATGTTCAGAAGTCAGGGACGATTAATCAAAGCAATACGTGAAAATTTCTATGGAAAGATTGAACCCTTACTTAAGGTTATGCACGACGATTCAACTTCCCTTAACTAAGCGCGGATTGTAGCGGCTTCGATAGCCTAGCGTCAACGCAAGGTGGGACTGGCCGGAAGATTCACCCTGCGGCGTGGCCTCGCCTGTGCTACTATCGGCGGCTAAAGATGGATGCTAAACCTTTTCTAATCGGTGGCGAGTGGCGCGCGAGCGATCATCTTCAGGAGGTGCGCGCGCCGTTTTCGGGCGAGACGATTGCGCGCGTCGCTTATGCTTCACGCAGCGAGGTTGAAGAATCAATCTCGGTCGCAGCATCAACCGTTGACGCTTTGCGCGAGATGCCGCGCTACGAGATTGCCGAAGCGCTCAGACGAATTGCCGATTACATAAAGGCTCACCATGAAGAGTTCGCGCGCACCATAGCGATGGAAGCCGGAAAACCGATCACGGCTGCGCGCGGCGAAACCGACCGCGCTGTCTCGACCTTCACTTTCGCGTCGGAAGAGGCCAGAAGATTCACGGGCGAGAGTGTTCCCGTTGATACGCAGGCAGTCGGTAAAGGCCGATTAGGTTGGACTGAGAGAGTGCCGCGCGGGATAATCTTCGGCATCACGCCTTTCAACTTTCCTTTGAACCTGGTCGCGCACAAGGTCGCGCCCGCGCTGGCCTCGCGCAACGCTATCATCATCAAGCCAAGCCCGCGCACGCCGCTTACAGCATTAATGCTCGGTGAAGCTTTTCTCGAATCGGGCTTTCCTAAAGGGGCGCTTCAAATCGTCACGATGGAGATTCCCGAAATTGACATCATGCTTGCGGACGACCGCGTTGGCATGATCTCTTTCACAGGGAGCGCGCAGGTCGGATGGGATTTGCGCGCACGCGCGCCGCGCAAGGCCGTCACATTGGAGCTTGGCGGGAACGCTCCCGTCATCGTTGACGAAACCGCTGATCTTGATTATTCGGTCGAGCGCGGCACGATGGCTGCATTTGTTTACGCAGGGCAGGTATGCATCTCAGCACAGCGCTTTCTGATTCAGGAGAGCATTGCAGAGGAATGGACAGAAAAATTTGTATCGCGCGCCAGGAATTTGAAGTTAGGCGACCCGCTCGACGAGAAGACAGAGCTATCAACGATGATTGACGAAGAGGCCGCGCGGCGCGCTGAAGAATGGATTAACGAAGCAGTTGGGGCGGGCGCGCGTCTGTTGTGCGGAGGCGCAAGGCGCGGCTCTCTTCTGGAAGCGACCGTGTTAACAAACGTTCACAGCGAGATGCGCGTCGTATCGGAAGAGGTCTTTGCGCCTGTGGCTACGATTCAGACTTTCAACGATTTCGCGGATGCAATCTTGGAAGCTAACAACACGCGCTACGGTCTTCAGGCGGGAGTCTTCACGCGCGACATGCGGCGCGTCTTTGAAGCGCAGAAGCGACTTGAATACGGCGGCGTAATGATAAACGACGCGCCCGCCTTCCGCGTTGACAACATGCCTTACGGCGGCGTTAAGCTCTCAGGGTTCGGGCGCGAAGGCGTGCGCTACTCGATGGAAGAGATGACAGAGCCGCGCATGATCGTCATTGACCCAACACATTAAAAGCTTTCTTTGCGAGCTTAAGTATTTCTCTTTGCGTGAACCCTCAATTTACATGAATCTTGAGTGTTAAGAGAATTGAGGATTCACGCTGGAGGCGCAAAGAAAAGAGCAAAGCTCGCAAAGAATCGTTGTTTGGTGATGCTCGAATAATCAATCGAAAATCGTACTCGCTGTGAACTTCCGTTGCCGGTTTGCCGTTATCGTTATTGCTTCACTTAGTTTCTCTTCAAATCCTAGAGGCTCGCTTATGAAAAAAAGATTTTTTGTAGTCTTTTACCTGACGATTTCTCTGCTCCTTTCCGCAACGCTTTTGCCCTTAACGTGCTTCTCTGCGCTTCAGACCGCTTCGGCGCAAACGGGCGCGCCTGCTTCGCGCTCGATTCAGATTCCGGGTGTGCGCGAGCGCGTGACCGTAGCGCGCGACGAACGCGGCATTCCATACATAGAGGCTACGAATGACTCCGATCTCTATTTCGCTCAGGGCTACGTCACGGCGAGCGACCGATTGTGGCAGATGGAGCTTTTCCGCAGGACTGCGCGCGGCGAGTTGGCAGAGATTTTCGGCAACGCCGCGCTTAATGAAGACAAGCGACATCGCACGCTGGGCTTCGGGACGCTTGCAGATGCACAGGTGGCGACGCTTCCGCCGAAATTGCGCGCTGTGCTAGAAGATTACGCGCGCGGCGTGAACGCTTACATAGCTTCGCGCGATGCTAACAATCTCCCGCCTGAATTCAAGATTCTGCAACTGAAGCCGCGTCCCTGGACTGTCTCTGATTCGATTGCCACTTCAAAGCTTTTCGATGAATCGCTCTCGACCTCCTGGAATCAGGACATCACGCGCGGGCGTTTCACAGACCTTCCACAGAAACAGCACGACGCGCTCTTTCCAGAAACCTCGCCGCTCGACGTTGTAATCGTCGGCAGCGATAATCAGCCCGGAAGAAGAAGAAGGACGATCAGTTCGCTCCCTCATGCTAACGAGAGCGCGGCGTCATCTATTAACGATGAGACGGTTCGCGCGGCCTCAGACGACGAAGCCCTGATGGAGCGCTCGCTCGGTCGCATAGGCTTTTATGCAGAGAACTGCGCGGCGAGCAACAACTGGGTGATTAGCGGGCGACACACCGTCACGGGCAGACCCCTGCTCGCCAACGACCCGCACCTTCAAGCATCCGCGCCATCAATCTGGTACATGGTTAATCTGAGCGCGCCCGGTCTGCACTCGGCGGGCGTGGCGGTCGCAGGCTTGCCCGGCGTAGCAATCGGCCACAACGATCAGATCGCATGGGGCGTAACCAGTCTGGAAGGCGACGTGCAAGACCTCTATGTCGAAAAATTCGATCCACAGAATCCGCTCCGCTACATGACGCCTACGGGTTGGCGCGACGCGGAAGTTCGTCATGAAGAGATAAAGGTTCGGAAGGGTTTTCTTGATACCGCGACGGACACAGTTCCTATGAACGTGACGGTTACGCGGCATGGGCCAATCGTTATGGAGCAGGGCGGGAAGCGTTACGCGCTTCAGTGGACTGCGCTCGCGCCAAAGGCGAATCTTCTTGAAAGCTTCTGGCTAATCAACATGGCTCGCAACTGGACTGAGTTCAGCAGCGCTTTCAGGAACTACAATGGGCCACCCTTCAACATGATCTACGCCGATACGCGCGGGCACATAGGCTATTACGGCGTAGGCCAATTCCCTATTCGCAATGGCGATGGGAAAATTCCTTATGACGGCTCGACGGACGAAGGCGAATGGCGCAGCTTCATTCCTTTCACAAAGCTCCCGCACCTGCTCGATCCGCCGAACGGCATCATCGTCACAGCCAACACGCGCATAGTCGGCCATGATTACCCGTACAGGCTTACGGTCGTAACGGCTCCTGCCTATCGCGCGCGTCGAATCTACGATCTTCTGAACGCGAAGCCCAAGTTTTCTACAGACGACTTCCGAATGATTCAAGGCGACACGTACAGCATTTCTGGGGCGACGTTCGCGCGCGAGTTTTTCAAGGTTGTCAATCCGGCTGCGGGCTGCTGCGGGAGCGAGAGCCTGCGTGAGAACATTCATCTGATAGAGAAGTGGGACGGTCGCGTGACACCGGATTCGCGCCCGGCTCTTCTCGTCGCACACATGCGCGCTGCTTTTCGTAAGCGCATCTTAACAGCCGCGCTCGGCACAGAACGCGCTTCATCCTATAACTACACAAACGCTGACACTTTCGTTGACCGCATAATTACGGAAAGACCAAGCGATTGGCTGCCGCACGAGTTCGAGGACTACGGCGCGCTGCTCATGGCCTGCTACTGGGAGGCTTTTCAGGATTTGACGAAAACTTACGGCGAGGATGCGACGAAGTGGACATGGGGACGCGAGGCTCAGGTGCGTTTTCCTCATCCGCTGGCACAAGCGCCGATCATAGGACAGCAGTTCATCATTCAACCCTTCCCGCAGAACGGCGCAATCAGCAGTCTCCCCACAGTCAATCGCGGCGCTGTCGTCTCCATGCGTTTGATTGCAGACCCCGGCGACTGGGACAGAACACAGCAAGGCATAGCGCTGGGCGAATCCGGCGATCCCGCAAGCCCACACTGGAGCGACCAGCTAGCCGACTGGCGCGCAGTCACACCGCACACCTTTCCCTTCACCAAACAGGCAGTGGCGAGCGCCACCAGAGAAACGCTCCTACTCGAACCGGGAGGAAGATAAAGAAGGGATGAGGGATGAGGGATGAAGGGGGTTGAATGAAAATGTCAGCACGCAATAAGCTCAACGCATTTCATCCCTCATCCCTCATCCCTCATCCCTTAACCTGTCGTGTCTTTTGCGCTGTGCCGTTGACCGAGGAGGTGCGTGAGAGCGCGGCGCGCCACATGGAATCTTTGCGCGCGTCGTTGCCGTATGTGCGCGCGAGTTGGGAGCGCCCGGAAAAGATGCACATCACGCTGAAATTTCTGGGCGAGATAGAGGAGAGCCGCGTCGAGGCTCTTTCGCGTGCGGCTGAGCGAGCGGCGCATGAGGCAGAGTCTTTCACTCTTTCAATCTCCGGCGCGGGCGCGTTCCCTGCGCGTGGCAACCCGCGCGTACTCTGGCTTGGAATTAAAGATGAGACTGGAGGTCTCTACGGGCTTCAACGCGCGCTCGAAACCGAAACCGAGCGAGAAGGCTTCCGGCGAGAGCAGCGCCCCTTTCATCCTCATCTTACAATCGCACGCCTCAGACAGCCCGAAGGAGCGCGAGAAGTTGCGACACTTCATCAAGACACAGGATTCGAGACGCTGAGTTGCCCCGTCTCCGAGTTACTGGTTATACGGAGCGAGCTTGGCCCAAAGGGGTCGCGCTACACTGAGATTTCAAAACATAAATTGAGCGCAAGGTAGATTTTTATAGCCGTTTGCAATTGCGTGTGGCTACCTGGCGAGAGCATACAGGTCAGTACCGCCTGCGGTACTGACCTGAGCTACATTTTGCATCCTTCGCGCTCCTTGCGCCTTCATCAAATCTTTTTATGTAGGCAACTGTCTCGGTCGCACGGGTGGCGGCGTCTGCGGTTTGTTGTCCTGATTTGACGCCTGCACTCCGGTTGCAGATAGCACCTCTTTGATCGCGCCGACGCTAGACAACAGGCCAGACGCTTCGACGGGCATGAAGATAACCTTGGAATTATTTGTGCGCGTCATGTCGCGCAGGCTGTCAACGTAGCGAGCAGTGATTAGATACTGCGCGGGATTGCCGTGACCTTCCATTGCCTGGGCTACACGCGCTATGGCTTCGGCTTCAGCAGCAGCCGAGCGCAGTCGTGCCTGCGCAGCACCGTCGGCTTGCAGTATGGCCGCTTCCTTCTCGCCTTCGGCGCGCGTGATGGCCGCCTGCTTTTCGCCTTCGGCGCGTGTAATGGCTGCCTGCCGATCACCATCAGCCTGCAACACCAGCGCGCGACGAGTGCGCTCTGCTGTCATCTGCTTCTCCATGGTCACGCGAACATCGTCCGGCGGAGTTATGTTTTTGACATCAACGCGCGTCACCTTCAGACCCCACTTGTCCGTCGCTTCGTCCAAGATTATGCGCAGCTTCGCGTTGATCTGGTCGCGCTGCGAGAGCGTGTGATCCAAGTCCATGTCGCCCATAACGGCGCGCATGCCCGTGATGGTCAACTGCACGATGCCGCCAATGAGATCGTTGACTTCGTACACGGCTTTCACGGGATCGGTTATCTGCCAGTAAACTACGGAGTCAACGTGAATCGTCACGTTGTCGCGCGTGATGACGGGCTGCGGTGGCAGGTCTATGAACTGCTCGCGCAGGTCAATCAAGCTCAAGCCCGGTCGCGCGTTTGTCCAGTAAACGGCGCGCGGCCTGTCCAAGAAAGGCCAGATGACGTTCAGTCCTCCGGCGGCGACGTAATTGAATCGCCCTAGCCGCTCGACCAGCATGACGGTTGATTGCGGAACAATCTTTATAGTCTTCGCCGCCACGATTAGCAGAGCGAGTCCCACAAAGAGAAAGAAGAACATTATCAGTAAGGGCATGAGAGCCTCCTATAGAACCGTGGAACCCGGAGCGCGAACTCTGGCCCAACGCTCCGGCGACAGCGAGGAATTTTCGGCATAACTATAACGGATGAGTTGTCTGGAATGAAAGAGTGCGGGTCAAATTTATTTCAAAAGCAGTCCGGCATTGAAAATATCTTCAGGCTCAAATTTCAGACTGAAGCTACGGCGAGCCGAGCCACCCGAAACATTATGCAACTTTCAAGATTGCCCCTCGTGTAAAAGACCGGAGCTTTTAATCATGAAACGAACTGCGCTACTACTGATTTTCGCCCTGCTTACTTTCCTCGTAGGCGTTTCGGCTGACTACGTATATAACCTGGATTACTACGAAGCCAGGGCCAGATACATTCAATACAGGCGCGCTCATCCGAACTACTACCCGGCATACGCCGTCGCAGATACAGTGCTGACTATATCATCTGAAGAGCGACAGCCACGCTGCAAGTGAAGCATTGCTTGATAACTTTTCCGCACGAGGCTGCTTACTCTTGTGCCTCGGAAACTGAAGACTCTGAATCAAAGACCGAAATCCTTTGGCCGCACCCAGCCGCCCAGAGATTGTTCGACGATTGAAGCGGCAGCAAGCACGCGCTCTTCGTCAAAAGGCTTTCCGATTATCTGCACGCCCACGGGCAATCGGTCGTGCGTGCGCCCCACAGGAACAGAGACCGAAGGGAGATCAAAGACGTTGCAGGTTTGCGAGTAGCTGAAAGCGCGGAAGAGTCCTATCTCTTGGCCTTTGACTTCTACTTTTCTAGCGCCATGCTCGAAAGCTGTAACTGCTCCGACTGGCGCAAGTATTAGAGGCTTCTTCCTCATCCATTCGATTAACTCCTGTCGCAAACGGTCGCGCTCAAGCCATGCGTCGATCATCCCGTCATCCGTCTGCTGCACTGCGCGCGCTGCGTGTTTGAGCATAGCGCGAACGAATTCCCCGGCTTTCTCTTCTTCGCCTCCATACAACCGGCGCAATAGCTTTACAGACATGCGCGAGAAGAGCGCAGGCCAAAGCTCCGCGCCACGCCCGATGCCCGGCGGCCTCTCTTCTTCGATAATCAGACCTGCATCTTCGAGCGCATGCGCGGCGGCAATGATGGCTGCTCTGGTCTCGTCAGTGATAGGGGTAACGCCGTCGTGCGAATAGAAGGCCACGCGCGAGCCGCGCAAACTCTCTGCGCTATTTTGCAGGTTGACTAACTTTCGTGATGCTGGCACAGAGATGTCATTCTCCGAGATGACCCGGAAGAGCAGCGCCAGGTCTTCGACGCGGCGCGCAATTGGGCCAATGACCGCGCCGAGCGAATACGGGCCTGCTGCCGGTGGAAACTGTCCGGCACCGGGCACACATCCCACTGTTGGCCTCAAGCCCATAACGCCGCAGAAATGTGCGGGGATGCGCAAGGAGCCTGCGAGGTCGCTGCCAAGCCCTGCCGGAGAAAGTGCTGCCGACACGCTCGCGGCCTCGCCTCCGCTCGAACCGCCAGAGGTGCGCCGAAGATCGTGCGGGTTGTTCGTGCTACCGAAGACAGGATTCGCACAATCGTAGTGCATAGCCATCTCGGCCACGTTCGTCTTTCCCAACAGTATTGCGCCCGCGCGTTTGAGATTGGCTACAGCCGGTGCGTCCGTCCCCGGCACATACCGCGCGCGCATCAGCGACCCGCTCGTCGTCCGTAAATTTTCGGTCTCAATCGTGTCCTTGACCGTAAAGGGAATGCCTTCGAGCACGCCTACATTTGCGCCGCTTGAAATTCGCGCTTCAGCGTCCCTCGCCCGGTCAATTACATCCGGCGCAAGTGTAACTATGGCGTTGAGCTTCGGATTCAACTCGTCAATTCGCCGCAGATAGCTTTCCGCCAACTCGACGGGCGAGATTTTCCGCTCGCGCAACTGCCGAGCAACCTCATCCAGCGACATCTTGAACAACTCATTGCTCATCGCCTGATAAAATACTACGAATCAATCTCAAGAAGAAAAAGCAGAAGCTAAGGGCGAAAATCATTACACGTCTAAAGACGTGAATTAAAAATTGAAAAATCAGAGCTTTTGCTTTCCGCTCTGCTCTTATGTTGCTAGAGTTCGCGCTTCTTAATATAATTTAAGTGTTAGATGAATCATCAATCAAACCCGCGAGAAAAGCTTTCCGCGCTCGGCTTCGGCCAGCTAGGGTGCGAAGGAGTGTGTCCATAATCATGGCGATTCGTTTGAGCAGGACTTTTATCTTACGCAAGCTGCACCAGCTTTCCGGCATAGTGCCCTTAGGCGTCTTCTTGCTGGAACATTTTTACACCAACTCTAAGGCGGTCAACCCGCACACGGGCGTACTGGACTTTAACCAGGCGGTCGCAGACCTTCAAGGGATTCCGTACATACTGCTGGTTGAGACGTTCGGCATCTTCATCCCTCTCATCTACCACGCCTTTTACGGCATGGTCATCACTTTCGAGTGGAGGCCGAACAATCTTGCTTACCCCTACCCGCGCAACTGGTTCTACACCATACAGCGCGTGACGGGCATAATTCTCTTCGTCTTCATCACGTTTCACGTTCTGAACTTCCGCTTCGGGATGATACCGGGATTGAATACGATTTCGGTGGCGCACAACCCGGACAGGGCGTTCGAGATAGTCAAGAACGAATTTCTGCACACGTGGATTTTCGCAATCTATCTTGTAGGAATCACGGCGACCGTGTGGCATCTTGCGAACGGCCTGTGGCTCTTCCTTGTTGACTGGGGAATTGCTATAGGCGCGCGCGCGCAACGCTACACTGGCTATGCCTGCATAGCAATCGGGCTTGCGCTTCTAGCAGTCGGCATCAACGCCGAAGCGGCTTTCGTCTGGCCGGGCGGAATCTGGGGGAGGTTTCTTTACTAAAATGGGCGAGGTACGTGTGAAAGCTCTACTTATAAATGCCGTTGACGAAGCCCTTGCGCGACGGGGACAGATAGCTTCGGATCAAATACGAAAGTATGAAGCAGATGCGCTTGTTGACACCGGCGCTGTGCGTACTGTGATTCCTACGCATGTAACTCAACAACTAGGGCTTGCCATACGAGGCCAGCGCGTGGCTGAGTATGCAGATGGGCGTAAAGAGGCTGTCGGAGTGACAGAACCTATCATCATTGATATTGATGGTCGAGATACTATGGAAGAGGCGTTGATTCTCGGTGATGAAGTTTTGATAGGACAGACCGTTTTAGAAAAGTTAGACCTGATCGTGGACTGTAGCAACGGACGAGTTATGCCGAATCCGGCTCATCCCGATCAGCCTGTGACAAAAGTTAAGTAGGAGACGTTGCAAAGATGGCAACTACGAATGGAATCAGAATAGCAATCGTCGGCGGCGGATTAGCAGGACTCGCTGCGGCGATGAAGATTGCGGAACAGGGTCATGAGGTTGATCTCTTCTCCGTAGTGCCTGTGAAGCGCTCGCATTCTGTGTGCGCGCAGGGCGGCATCAACGGCGCTGTGAACACAAAGGGCGAAGGCGATTCACCCTGGAAGCATTTCGACGACACGGTTTACGGGGGAGATTTTCTGGCGAACCAGCCGCCCGTTAAAGCCATGTGCGAGATGGCTCCCTCGATCATTTATCTCTTCGACCGCATGGGCGTTCCCTTCTCGCGCACGACCGAGGGACTTCTGGATTTTCGTCGTTTCGGCGGAACGCTTCATCATCGCACTGCATTCGCGGGCGCTTCTACGGGGCAGCAACTCCTATACGCGCTCGATGAACAGGTGCGCCGCTACGAGGTTGGCGGACAGGTGAAGAAGTACGAGGGATGGGAGATGGTGTCGCTCATACTGGACGATCATCAAGTTGCGCGTGGGCTGGTTGCGATGAACTTGCAGACGCTCGAATTGAAAGCTTTCCCGGCGGATGCCGTCATCATGGCGACTGGCGGCCCCGGATTGATTTTCGGGAAATCAACCAACTCTATGGTCTGCACCGGAAGCGCCGTCGCTGCCTGCTACACACAGGGCGCGCGATACGGCAACGGCGAGTTCATACAGGTTCACCCCACTTCTATTCCCGGCGAAGACAAGCTTCGCTTGATGAGCGAATCCGCGCGCGGCGAAGGAGGCCGCGTCTGGGTTCCACGCGAGAAAGGCGATGCGCGCTCGTCCTCTTCTATCCCCGAAAGCGAGCGCTGGTATTTTCTGGAAGAGAAATATCCGGCCTACGGAAACCTTGTGCCGCGCGACATAGCGACGCGCGAAATCTTTCAGGTCTGTCTGGACGGTTACGGCATAGGCGGAGAGAATCAGGTCTATCTCGATTTAACACACATCCCCGCCGAGACACTGGACAAAAAACTCGGCGCAATTCTTGAAATCTACGAAATGTTCGTGGGCGACGACCCGCGCCACGTGCCCATGCGAATCTTTCCGGGCGTCCACTACTCTATGGGCGGGTTGTGGGTTGATTACTACCAGCGCACGAACATTCCGGGTCTGCTCGCCGCTGGCGAGTGCGACTATTCGATTCACGGCGCGAACCGTTTGGGCGCGAACTCTCTTGTCAGTTGCGTCTACGGCGGATTCATAGCAGCGCCCGCCGCAATCGAGTACGCGAAGAATATAGAGCGCAACGGCGCGGACGGGTCGCGCATTTACGATGATGAAGTTCGGCGTCAGCAGGAGATCAACGACCAGCTTATCAGGCAATCGGGTACGGAGAACCAGTACAGGATTCATGAAGAGATGGGCAAGTGGATGACGGACAACGTTACGGTCGTGCGCTACAACGACCGATTGAAGGAGACGGACGATAAGTTGCTTGAATTGATTGACAGGTACGATCACATCTCGATCAACGACTCGAACCTGTGGGCCACGCACGCCCTGCCGCACGCGCGCCAACTCTACAACATGCTTCAGCTTGCGCGCGTAATCACTCTGGGCGCTCTGAACCGCAACGAATCGCGCGGGGCGCATTACAAGCCGGATTTCCCGAACCGTGACGACGAGATGTGGTTGAAGACGACCATCGCAGAATATTCCGGTGAAGGGCCTGTGCTTTCCTACGAGCCTGTTGATATTTCGTTGATTGAGCCGCGCAAACGCGACTACAGCAAGGGCAAGAAGCAGGATGCGGCCAAAGCTTCTGCGGGCGCGACCACATCGGGGCTACCGTCGAAAGAGGGTGCGCCGCAAGTTCCTGTAGAAGGTTCGGAGATGAAGCCGCGCGACCTGACGGGGCCAGCCGTCTGGGATCAGAACAAAGAAGAAGTGAGAGACGTGATGCGCGGGGAGACTGAAACAAGGCGCGAGCAGGATAAATCCATTGAGGATGCGGGAGGGAAATCTGACAAGCTATGAGTGCGCAACAAGTAGAGACAACGACAAGACCGGTAGATGAACGCGAGATTCAGAAGTCGGTCGTTATTCGCATACGCAGGCGTGAAAGGCCTGGCGCGGAGCAGCGCTGGGAAGAGTTTGAGATTCCTTACCGCCCGAACCTCAACATCATCTCGTGCCTGATGGAGATTCGCAAAAACCCTGTGACGCGCGACGGCAAGCAGACGACGCCGCCCGCTTGGGACATGAACTGTCTCGAACAGGTCTGCGGCATCTGCACAATGGTAATCAACGGGCGCGTGCGTCAAAGCTGCTCCGCGCTCGTTGACCAACTGGATGAGCCTATCACGCTTGAGCCTATGACCAAGTTTCCGAACGTGCGCGATCTCATCGTTGACCGCTCGCGCATGTTCGAGCACTTGAAGAAGGTTAACGCATGGATTGAGATTGACGGCTCTTACGATCTTGGCCCGGGGCCGCGCATGGATCAGGACGATGTTTCCGAGCGCTACGCCTACTCGCGCTGCATGACGTGCGGTTGTTGTCTGGAAGCCTGCCCGCAGTATTACGAAGACCAGTACATTGGCCCGCAGGCAATAGCTCAGGTTCGTCTGATGAACATGCACCCTTCGGGGAAGATGACGCGCGACGAGCGATTGGAAGGCATCATGGGCGACGACGGCATCACCAACTGCGGCAACGCCCAGAACTGCGTCAAAGTCTGCCCCATGTCAATCCCCTTAACGAAAGCCATTTACGAAGAGAACCGCGAGACTGTGGTTCACGGGCTGTTCGGCTGGCTCAAGTGGTAAGCCCACTCGATTGCGGATTTCGGATTGCGGAATGCGGATTAGCTACGGGTTGAATTCGATTGATAGCATGAATCTTCATCCTGCTTTCCAATCCGCAATCCGAAATCCGCATTCCGCAATTTCACTTGACTGCTTTAACTTTTCGTTGCGGCGTCTTGTACTCCGTAGGCTTCTTCTTACCCAGCGATTGATACTCGTTTGAGTTCTTCCCGAACTGCGCATCAATCTGCACACTCGCTCCCAGCATGATGTTGTGGTAAGCCCACTCGGCAGCCACAGCCTCATCGCGCGCAGCATCGTAAGCAGCCTTCGCCTGCGTCTCCGCAGCCTGTTTCGCTTCCATCTCCTGCCTTGATGTCTCTATTTTCGCCACCGTGTAGGCTTGATTGGCTGGCGTGTAGTTCGTAATTCCTTTCAACGCATCGAAGCCATCCCTGTCGGCTTGGAGGGTTGCCGGGCGTATCCGGCGGCTTTCATTCTTAGCCATGATTTTCTCTCCTATAGTGGAGTGAGAAATCTCGGAAGGTGTGAGAATTCTCAAAGTGAGTGCGAGGGCGCGTGCATCTTACCCCTGCTTTTCAGATGAAACAAGCCTTTTTAGCGAGTCTGCGACCTTAGAAAGCAGCCCATTGCTGAATCAGGCACAGCAAATCCCGCAAAAACCATCATTTCACCGACTAAACGACTGAAACAACACGGCTTGCGCCTCATCAGGCAGCGCCCTGCACAGCCTTGGCAACGCTATACACATGCCAGCGCACGCCATGTACACGCCTGTACCCGACATGTACAAGCCTGCGCGCGACAGGTACACGCCTGTACATGTCGGAATCATGCGAGCGCACGACGTAACCACGCATGATTATGGCCTACACAGGCGAGTGTACGGCGTGCGCAGCCGTGCGTATGGCGTAGCCGCACCATGCAACGATGCAATCACGACCGATTATGCCCTTACTCACCCATCCTCCAGCAGATTGCATTGAGCGCGGCTTACACCCCATCTTACTCATCCCTCCGCCTTCATCCCTCATCCCTTCCCCCGCACCCGTTTGAGCGAAGAGCGTACCATCTCTAAATGAAAAGGGTCGTCAAGGTGAGTAACGAGCGCCTCTGCATGCTCATAAAACCGAATTGCTTCCGGTGCGTTGCCCCGCGCCTCTGCAACCCTTCCTAACTGATGAAGTGTGATAGCCTGTCCATGCTCATCACCGATGCGCTCATCAATCTCAAGACTTTGACGATACCATCGCTCCGCTTCATCGAACTGTCGCCGCTCCTCTGCAATCCTCCCCAACTGATGAAAAGTAACAGCTAGATTACGGTCATCGTCTGCGCTCTCATAGTAATCTTTGAGACGTAGATATATAGCCTGCCCGGTATTGAAATCACGGCGATAATCAGCAATTTCAGATTGATGTCCCAGCAACGCTCTCCATAAATCAGATCGCCCCTTGAGCGGCTCGCCGCTTTCATCTGTAATCTCACCTTCGATCTCGCTTATCAGTCGCTTCCACTCAACCCAGCGCCCTTGTGTGACGAATAATGTTCGCAATCCGTAAAGTATTCCCTGCACGTCATTCCAAAGTTCATGCCGGCGGGCAAGATGCAAGGCATAAATCAGGTTACCCTCCTCAGCGCGAAGCAGCGACATGGCGAATCCTGTGTTGGTTCGAAACATTTGAAACAACTGATTCCCATATCCGCCATAAACTGTAGAAAAAGCTTTCTTCAACCAATCGAGATGAGTGGGAAATGCTTCGCGCAGGAGGTCGTAAAAGAACCACGGCAGCGCGGGGTGAACAGTGTAGTAGCCTTCATCCACACGTCTCAGCAGCCCTACTTCTGTTGCAGCGTTCAGTATCCGTATCCATTCGTCGCGTCCCAAATCTTTGATCGCGTCAGGCGCGCCGTCAACTTGTTGGCACATGCCTGTCAGCACATACGCATCTACGAATCCCTGAAACAGTGCTAACAAGCCGAGCCGGTGGCGGAGTGTAGCGTCGAGCGCGTCGAGGCGATAAGTCAACGAGGCAGAGAGGGAGCGTTCGCGTCCCTGTGCGGGGTCGTCTTCGCTCAAATTAACTTCGCCCGCTTGCAGGGCACGGAGCAAAGCGTCAGGCTTCGTTCGTTTCAGTTCAGGCAGGATGGCTTGAATTGCCAGCGGATTGCCGCGCAGGTATTTGAGCAGGTCGTTGTATTGCGGCAGCGCCTTGATTTCCTGCGGATTAAGTCCCGCGCGCTTCAAGATACGAACTGCCAATTCCTGCGCCTCATGCAGTTTTAGTCCGCCCAACTCCACGCGGCGATAAATCTTTCCGAGCCACGATTCATCGCGGCGGCTGGTGATGAGAACTTTCGTCTGACCGCCGCGTAAGGCGCTGAGAAAATCGCGCAGTTCCTTCTGCTCTTCCGGTTTCCAAGCCGACTCCGTTCCCTTCGGGAAGCCCGCGACGGGTTCAAAGTTGTCCCATATCAACATGCAGGGGACTTGCTTCAAGACCGAGAGCGCAATCTCGCGGCGCTGGTCTGCGTTGAGCAAGTGCCATTCGACATTCAACTGCTGCTTGATTGCTGCGCCGAATTCTTGCCCTATGCCATCACAGACTCGCGCAAGCGGCAGGTAGTGCTCGAAGCGGAAGAAGAAGATTGGGCCGTCGAGCGCGCCCGTCTCTGCCCACCAGCGCGCGAAGCCTGCGGCCATCTCAGTCTTGCCTACGCCCGCCATGCCTTCGAGCAGCACTATGGTCTCCGTGCGAAAGGCTCGCTCTAAATCGAGCGTCACGCCGTCGCGCCCTACGAAACCGAACGCGGGCGGCTCTGGCAAATCTATTTCCGCGCCTGCTCCAGCCTGCTCATCTTTCAGGATGCTCGGATTGAGACGCAGTTCGCCGAGCGATTTCGATGTGGCGCGAACTGGCGCGGCTTCAAACAGGACGGGCACGACCCAATCCTGTAGCGGAATATCGCCGATGGGCGAGAATCGCTGCGGGTGTGTGCGTAGCTCCTCGCGTGCGAGCGCGACGGCGCGAGCCAACTCCTCGCCTTTCATCAACGCTTCATAGAGCCGCGCGACGAATCGCACAGAGGTTTGTACATAAACCGAGTACGTCATCGCCACCACGCCGCCGACTCCAGCCTTGAGCAGTTGATTGCCAATCGAAGGGTAAACGGCTTCAGGGCGCGTCATCCCCGATTGACAGGCATTGAGCATCACTACGGGCACACCTTTGCCCGCCAGTAAGCCGCCTAATTCTTCGCCGCTCACTCTGCGCTCTTTGTCGTCTTCGCCCTCGAACAGCAGCAACCCGTCCGCATCTATCCCCTGCGGAGGAAAAGCCCCGTGCCCGTCGAAATGAATGACGTGATAAAAGTTCGGGCGGTCGGCGAGCACGCGCGAGAGTTGTTCAAATGTTGGCGGGCGCAGGATGTCAAGGCGCAGGCGGTCACGATGCGGGCGAAACAGTTCGAGCAACGGACGTGCGTCGGCTTGAAACGGAATGTCGCCTTCGCCGCCGGGACGACAGATCACCATCAGAATGTTGAAAGTCTTGCCGTCGCCGGACACAGACGGAGGCTGAAAGATCAAGTTGGGCTGGCTGCGCACAAAAGCGCGTGCTAGACGCGCAAGGTCGCCAAACTCCCCTCGCGTTGAATCGCGCATCAATTCCCACGGCAGCGCTATGCCTTCCGGGTCGCTTGCGTGTATGACTACGCGCGTGTTCGCAAGATCGTCGGCGATGTGCGCGTAGAGTGCGCCGGTATCACGATTGCCGAACACGGCGTCGAACAACTCGACGCCTAGCTGCTCCATTAATTTCTCAACCTGCTCAGCACGATTGCGAAATTCCCCCCACGGGTAAGTCAGATATTCTTCCAGATACCATTGAATATCGCGGCGCTGTTTCTCTGTGACAACGAATTTGAAGTCAGTTTCTCGCTCCTGCGGCTGCGCACCCTCTGGCGGGCGATAACTAACTCGCACACGGGCGTTAGTCTGTTCGTCTGCGGGGATGTGATGAATGGTGAGTTCTTTCATAGTGAGAGTCTCCGGCGTTCGGCAACCGCTCCGCCTGAGTCAAAACTTTAACCTCAAAGAACTTTGAGGACAAGGACTCCAGAAGCGTAAAGAGGAAACAAGGATTGGAAACTATCACCGACAAGAATGCATCAATTGTGGGAACGCACAGAACAGACGTGCGCAGCCGATTTGATTTTCCTCTTATGACGGAAGCCATCTACGAGGAGAACCGCGAGACCGTCGTGCATGGCCTTTTCGGCTGGCTGAAGAGATGATCCGTAGAGCTTACGAAAGCCGTGCGTGCGCTCTATTGTAAGCTTTCAATAATGGCCCGCGTCGGTCTCACGCCGTAATTTATCTTGAGACAGTAGCCTCGCTACGTAATTCCGCTTGCCATCTGCCCCGGCGCTGTATTAATTTCATTAATGAGCAGGCTCGCCACATTCTGCTCCTCTTCCCAAGCTAAGCTCTTCCTTTTCCATTTCCGCAGGAGTGTTTCACTCTAAATGAATGAAGAAAAATTTGACGGTTCGGAGAGGCGTGTGTCGTCTGATCAACCTGAAGCTCGTTCCGACGCCGAGATGGAGATCAAGCGTCTGAAGAGCAATTTTGTGAACACGCTTGTGCGCGACATACGCATTCCGCTAACGAGCGTGCTCGGTCTTCTGGAGCTTTTCGAGAGCAAGTTGCAGGCGCGCGAGCCTTTCGACGCAGAAGATCGTCAACTGCTCAGTCTTGCAATTGAAAGCGGTGATCGTATGCGTCGCGTGCTGGACGAGCATCTTGAAGTGGCACAGCAGCACGAGCGCCCGATGGCTCTTAAGCTGGAAGACGTTGACGCGCTTGGATTGATCGAGGAGGTTGCAGAGCCTCTGCGCGGTTTTGCGGCGCTGCGCGGCGTAGAGATGGATATACATGCAAGCCCGCGCGCGCTGAGCATGCGCGTGGACGAGAGAGAGACACGCCGCGCGTTTCAATACCTTCTGACATGCGCGCTCTCATCAACGCCCGATGGCGGCACAGTGCGCATAGAGGCTCAGGCGCTCAGCGGCACTCGCGCAGGTGATGCAGGGCGCTCCTTCGTGCTAATCAGCATAACGGATTCCGGCGGCGGCATCGCGCCTGAAGAGTTGCCGTTGGTCTTCGATGCCTTCCACATTTCAAGGGACGCGCACGGGTGCGAGACGAGTGGCATTGGCCTTGCCATCGCAAAGCGAGTAGCCGCAGCGCACGGCGGCAACGTAGCGGTGCGCAGCCAGGCGGGAAAGGGTACGACCTACTCGCTGGTTCTGCCAGCCGCACATGTCGAGAGCGCGCATGACGGCGCGCGCATACTGATTGTGGAAGACGCGCCGGAGCTTCTTCTGCTGCTGCGAAAACTTGTAGGTCGCATGGGATTTCAGGTCGAGATTGCTCAGTGCGCCAGCGAGGCTCTTAAGATTTTAGGTGGGAAGCATATTGACCTGTTGATGACAGACTGGGCTATGCCCGGTATGGACGGCGGCGAATTGATTGCGGCGCTGAAAGTGGACGAGAACCTGCGGCACATACCTACAATCGTCCTGACCGGACATGACACAGACCACGAGCGCACAGAAGCACATGCAGCGGGCTGCGACCGGTTTCTTGTAAAGCCCATCATGCGCGACGAGCTTCAGCGCGCCATCTCCGAGCTGCTTGCTGTAAATGCATGAGGAGCAAATTTGCTCTTCATGCTCACCCGTTTTTCGCAAGCACGCTGATTCCCAGAGGAATCGTGCTTATCGCTCCGACAAGAAAGAGCGTCCAGCCGATGGCTCTGCGTTGATCCTGATTGAGCCTGCCGGATAGCAACAGACCAAGCCCCGCTCCCAGAGCAGCGCGAGTGCCCCCGATGAGTATTATTTCGGGAATGGTCAATCCCCTCTTCTTCATAAAAAATATGCCTCTACTTCCGTCTGATTTCAGGTTTCAGGTTTGACGAGCGCTCTAACTTGAAACCTGAAACTCTGTTTCAAATACCAAGCACGTTGACTAGCTCCTGCACAGATGCAGCGCTCTTCTGCAATGCTATGCGCTCTTCTGCGGTCAGGTTTATCTCTATGATCTGCTCAAGACCGCGTGCGCCCAGTTTGCACGGCACACCTACGTAAAGGCCGTTGATGCCGTACTCGCCCTCAAGGTATGCGGCGCAGGGTAGAATCTTTTTCTTGTCCTTCAGAATGGATTCGGCCATCTCAACCGCAGCGGCTGATGGCGCGTAGTAAGCCGAGCCGGTCTTCAATAGCCCGACAATCTCTGCGCCGCCGTTTGCCGTGCGTTTCACAATCGCGTCTATCTGCTCTTTCGGCAGCAATTCCGTCACAGGGATTCCCGCGCACGTAGAGTAACGCGGCAGCGGAACCATAGTGTCGCCGTGCCCGCCCAGCACAAACGCAGTGATGTTTTCGACAGAAACGTCCAATGCTTCGGCAAGGAAGCAGCGCATGCGCGCCGAATCCAACACGCCAGCCATGCCTATCACACGGTGCTTCGGAAAACCCGAACGACGAAGAGCGACCTGGCACATGGCATCCAGCGGGTTTGACACGATAATCAGAATCGAGTCCGGCGAATAGCGCACAACTTCATCAACAACCTTACTAACAATGTCCGCGTTCGTCTTCAAAAGATCGTCGCGGCTCATGCCGGGCTTTCTTGGCAGCCCCGCCGTGATGATAACAACGTCAGACCCGCTGGTGTTCTCGTAACTGTTCGCGCCCACGAGTCGAACATCGTAGCCTTCGACGGGCGCGGTCTGCGCCATGTCCAATGCCTTGCCCTGCGGCACGCCCTCAACTATGTCAACCAGAACCACGTCGCCCAACTCTTTGCTGGCAACCCACAACGCAGCGGTCGCGCCAACATTGCCCGCGCCCACCACCGTAATCTTATTTCGCCTTCCCATCTTCTTCTTCCCTTTCGATTAAAATCGAGCCGCGTTAAATGCGTAAACCTTATCGTTTTCAAATCAAGCCGGAGACTTTTGGCACAGCAACCCTTGCCGAAAGCCGTCATTTGCCTGCAAGATTTCTCATGTTTATGAAAGAGCGCGAGTGTACTAACGCGCACGTGCGAGTGTCAAGATAAGCGGATTGGAGATGCGCTCGCAACTCGCTGCGATTGGATTCGTTTCGTATATGTTTTATAGCAACTGGTTGGTCGGAAAATTAAGAGCGTGGCTGCGCATAAAGGGCAGAGACGCGGCGCATCCACATGATTTGAGTGAAGACGAGAAGGCGACTTTTGAACGCGACGAAGATGAGAATAGCGCTGGCGAACTGGACGTTGACCTGTTCAACCCTTTCCCTGACCCCGTTGTGATCGAGATAACTGATGTATTCGATCTTCACACCATCGCGCCGCGCGACGTGAAAATAGTTGTCGTAGAATACCTGCGCGCAGCCCACGCCGCAGGCTTTCGCACCGTCCGCATCATTCACGGCAAAGGCACAGGCACACAGCGCGAGATGGTCAGAAATATTCTAGCCTTCACGCCCTTCGTCACCAGTTTCTACGACGCCCCGCCCGATGCAGGCGGATGGGGCGCGACCATAGCGCACTTCTCACGAAATAATAGATAGTTTTTTGAATGACTTCTTAATGCAGGATAAAATAAGCGGTAGAAAATGAGCCTGGGAGGACTCGAACCTCCAACCCCAATCTTAGGAGGATTGTGCTCTATCCTTTGAGCTACAGGCCCGTTGGGAGATTATCGCAAATGCCAGAGACGGGAGCAAATCTTAATTGAACTCGAACAAATGAATAACTGTTAGTCCAGCCATGCTCAAGATTGATACTTGATGAGCGAGCGCACGTCGTAGCCTTCAAGTTTCTTGCGTCCCGGCAGGAACTCTAATTCGACGACGAAGCCGAGGCCGACGACCTCGCCGCCGAGGCTCTCGACCAGATTCACGACAGCTTTCGCAGTTCCTCCTGTAGCAAGCACGTCGTCGCAGATTATGACTCGATGCCCCTCGGCAACTGCGTCGCGGTGAATCTCAAGCGTGTCCTTGCCGTATTCCAGATCGTAAGAGATGGAAGCGCATTCGGCTGGCAGTTTGCTGGGTTTGCGCACCGGCACGAAGCCCGCGCCTATGTGGTAAGCGAGAGCGGGGGCGAAGATGAAACCGCGCGCTTCTATGCCTACGACCGCCTCGACCTTCTCGCCTTTAAACTTCTCCGCCATAGCGTCCACAGTCCTGCGCAAACCTTCAGGATGTTTCAGCAGCGTAGTGATGTCGTAAAAATTAATGCCCGGCTTCGGAAAATCCGGCACCTCACGAATCAATGTTTTCAGATCGTCCATTGGAACAGTTTTCAGTTTTTAGTTTTCAGCCTGGACTCGTTTCTTAAAACTGAAAACTTAAAACTGCTTTTCACCTTTCTATTCTGAATGAAACATACGAGCCTGTTGGCTCAAGGTTAAGTTCTTCGAGATGCTGGACGTGGGCGTAAGACGGGCCTGCGGCGAGGTCTTGCTTGAAAGCTTCGATGCTTGCGGCGTCACCCTCTGCAAGCGCCTCGACACGTCCATCCGGGAGGTTGCGCACGTAGCCCGTGACCTGATGCCGCGCTGCCGCCCGCTGCGCGAAGAAACGGAAGCCCACGCCCTGAACACCACCGCTGATTAAAAATTTTCTGGCGACTTTCATCTACAACCAAGGCAGGGAGGATGGAAGGGATGAGGGATGAGGGCGGAGGGATGAATAAGAATGAGTCAATTGCATGTTGACACTTTTACTCACTTCTTATTCATCCCTCATCCCTCATCCCTCATCCCTTCCACCCTCCTTGCTGTTCAGAGGCATCTTCTGATTGCTCCGCCCTGGCCTAATCCTAGCTCGAAAGTGCCTAGAGCCTGCCTTGAACTTGCCAGTGTCACGGTCAATGTCATGTGATCGCCTACGATCCTTCCGGTGTAAATAGCAGGCACGCTTATTCCAATTTCGTTCTCTCTGATTGGCCCACCGTGACCGGGCATGTGCCTCCCCCTAACGTTGAAACGCCCCCGCCTGTCGAGCGACAGAGGCTCGTCAATCGTGCCCTTGCCGCAGTCATACTGTATGGTAGCGCCACTTCGCGTGACGTTCATGCGTATATGCTGGCCGCCCCATGTGCCCTCCTGCGCACGCTTCCTGTCTGAGCCGAGCGAGAGAACATTAGAGACGAACAGAAATTGAACCAGAGCAAACGCGATAAGAAGCTTCATGAATTTTCAGCAATCCTCCTTTCATCACGAGGGAACATTATCGCAGAATAGTGAGCGAGGCTGAAAGGAAGGGATGAGAGGAAAGCGATGACGGGTAAATGGTGATGGGTTATTGGATAAAAACAGTTCTTTCCTATCTCCCATAACCGCTCTTTACGATTCACGCACTTCATACCTATTTATCAGCGATGCTCTACAAGCTCAATGATGCTGATGCCTCCGGCGGGTAGATTTACTTTAACCTGCTGCTGGCCGTTCTCATGTTTGACTTCAACAGTGCCGTCGCTCATCCAATCGAGTGCATCAACAATATGCCCGCCGCTCAAGCTAATCGTAACGGCGGCGCGCGCGCTGCGGTCAACCTGCGCCAGCCCTTGCTGCGGTTTTATCACGCCGCGATTGTTGAAGAGCGTGACGATCCAGCCGCTCGTCGTTCGATTGATTAGATATTCCACATCGCCCGCGACGCTGAGCGGTGTTGCATTAGAGAAAAGATGCGCGAGCAGGTGCGCTGCGAAAGGAGCGATTCTTTCATCTTCGCCCAGAAGATCGGGCAGCGCGCAAAAGATAACTCGACCGCGCCCAAGCGCTCGGCTAGTCACCAGCGCATCGCCTGAAGGCGTCTTCATCAGGACTTGCGTGCCGGAGCGCGGCTCAACTCGCTCGAATCTGAAAAGCTGGCCGCTCAAATCCGCGCCGGTTTCCTGCCCGATCAAACAGCGCGCGTCGTCCGCTTCCGCACTCGCGCCCGTCTGGTGAATGCCCAGAAAATCTTCGGAAAGCCCTTTAGCCTGCGCAGAATTGATTACGACTACGCCACCGTTTCTTACATAATCTTCAAGCTTTTTGGCCCAACCTGCGCTCCAGTCAATTCGGCCTCCGGCTACAACTGCGCGGTAAGAATCAATGGCATCACGATGCGTCTCCGAAGCAACAAGCACGTCGAAGATGTCTCCGAACGCGCCGCTCACGAATGCCTGGCGGTCGCCCGTTGCGGGTTCGCCTTCAACGACGGTCAAAGGGTAATAGGCCGCGCCGAACAGTTCACGCAGCGCACGGTCACTCCTGCTAATCTGAGAAACTCCAAAAGGCCATTGCGGGTAATCGGTCATCTCCCAGCCGTGCGCAGGATCAAGCAGGAAAGCTACGGGCGTGTAAGGCACTCCGCGGGCGGTGTGCTTGCTTGCGAAGCGAATGAACTCGTCCGTGATACGACCCAGTGGATTAAGCTGGAAGGGATGCTCGCCCGGCCCCGGCTTGAAGAATTGATCGAAGCCCTGCTCAAGATAGATAGCAGATGCGCCCGCCATATAATAAAAGTAATAACACTTACGATACCACGTCAGCGATGGCCCCATCGTCGCGCCGTAACGTGAATGATAGAAGGCATCAGGCCCTGCGAAATTCTGCGCGCGTGTGAATGTGGTGGCAGTGTCGCCGAAATTCGGCGCGTGGTAATAAAGAAAGTTTCCACCAAACTGGCGCGCCGCGCCGCGCGTGAAAGCTATACGCATTGCGAATCCCGGCTGAACCGCCGCAGTCTCTATTCCCAGAAGCTTCACGCCCCACTCTTCCAGCGCATGCGCGAAACTGGTGCTGGAAGTTGACTGCGCGGGGATGAGCCTGTCCCACATAGCACCCGTCTGCGTGTGGAATAGCCCTGCCCACTTCCTCTCAAGCGCCTGCGTGTAAAAAACGCGGTGAGCTTCAAGCAACTGCGAGCGCGACATCTCAGGCGAGATTTTCAAATAGGCTGGAGCTTGCTCCCATACGTATCCAACGCTCTCGCCGGAAATCCATCCCATGAACTGATCGTGTAGCTCACCATTTAGCAATTTCCAAATCGCCTGACCCTGCGCTTCATCCATTTGCGCCGCGCCGTAGTTGATGAGCACAGCGAAAGGTACATGTGTCTCGCGCAGGTAACGAAGAAACGGACTTCCTTCTGCCAGAAATGCCGGAAGGTCGTTGATGTATATGACGGGCACGACCAGCTTCGACGAAAAGATTGGAACTTCGCCTGCGCCTTTGTACTTTTTTATAAACTCTTCTACAGGCTCGGCGTTGAATGGATAGAGCGAGCGCTCCGAAGCTGGCTGATCCAACATGGGCCAGAATTCTCTTGCAATATTCCAGGGCATCAGGAAATCGCGCCCGGCAATCTGTACAGGACGCCACGCAGCAGGAATTTCCATGCTCGCGCGCGAATCGAAAAGCGGCGTGAGCTTTGCGCGAGTGTTGGCCCAATTTTCTAAAAGGCGCATTCCTGCAAACGGCGGTCTCTGCCTTCCCTGTGGAACGAACGCGAGATCGTTTGTCACCAGCAGGCAATCAACATGACGACGCGCTTCCGACGCTTTTTCAATCTCAATCGAGATTCGTGCGCTGCCTTTTGCAAGAGTCGCCGCCGCTTCATCCCATGTGAACGCCCAGCCCCAGTACATGCTAACTTCGTCGTGCGGATCAACTATGTCATGAGCGCCGAACTCGTGGCTGAAAACTTCCCTGCCGTCTTGAGTAATTCGCACACGAAAATTTTCCGTCTTCGCAGCCCAGTCCGCGTATCTCACCCAGACCCTGTACTGTCCGGCGCGCGGCACTTCTATCTCCTCGAACAGGCTCGCGCGTGTTTCGTCCGCGCTCGCCGCCGCCGCATTCCATTCGCTCTCGCCGCCCTGCGACCACTCGGCAGAAGTACCAGGCCCGTTCATTCCCCAGCCCGGCGATTGTGCGCGCTGCGGGTTCACCCACGACGGATTCGTTACAGGCTCGTGCCGCTCGCTCACTGAAAAGCCGCGCATGTTTTCTGCTTCGTAAAAGAGATATTCGTAGTGATGAGAGGAAGCGGAAGCTGTCTGAGCAAAATCGGGTGAGCTTAAAAAGAGGAATGAAATAAGAGAAGCAGTGTAGATTACCGTGCGTAAAATGAGATGCGCAGCGGGCAGGCCGTATAACTTGCACGCTCGCGCGCGAGACCTCTCTTTAATCATGCCGGAGTCTTCGTGTCGTCTCACGCGAGCGTTCGTTAACCCAGCGCATCAATACATTCCGATAGCGTGCGCCGACGGCAGGTGAACATGGGCGTGTCGCGCAAGGTGAAGGCGCTGGCCTTTGATTCGCGCAGTTCTTGAACGAGGTCCAGGAAATCCGATGGCTCGTCCGTCTCGAATGCGACGACGAACTCCTGATCGTCTAATCCGAACGAGTAGGTCGTGTGCAGCTTGACCGAGCGGTATTTCGAGCCTATGCGAATATGCTCGTCCATCATCTCCTGTCGCTGCTCGTAGGGGCGCGCGTACCATTCGCGCGTCTTGACGAACGGGTAGACGAACAGGAACCTGGATTTTCCCGGCACAATATGAAGCCTGTCCTCTACGTGCTCAGGGTTGTCTTTATCAATGTACATGGAGCGCTTCGTCATGGAGAGGAACGATTGGGAAACTTCCAGGTAGCGCGCCATGCGCGTCTGGTTGAGCCGGGTCGTCATCTCCTGAAGCGGTTCGAGCGAATAGCCTATGCGCCAGATCATGAAATCCGTGTTGGGTCGCAATCCGACCAGAGAGTAGGTGTGCATCAATAGCTCGCGCCGAAACTCTTCGTATGCCTTCAGGAAATCCTCTTTCGCGCCGCGCTTCCCTTCATCATTGAGCGCACGCCATTCGGTGGTCGCGCGGTAAAAAGTGAAGTTGACGAACTGCCGTGTGATGGGGAGCTTGTTCTTTAGCGTCTCGTCAACGTTGGTGTGCGGAGCGAGCCGCAAGCTGCTGCGGTTTGCATTCTGTTGGTTTTCCTGGTCACTGCTCATGTTTCATCCTCAAAATTTTCACTTCTGCCGCGATTCGCGCACGAATGATTCGGTAAGATAGAATATGCGCGAAACTTCATGTATTCTGCGACTATTCACGGCGATATTGCAACCGGAGCAAGAGTCTTTGGTCTAGTTGCCTACAGACTTATAGAAAATGGCAGAAGCTTCAACTGAACACGACGATAAGAACAGGCTGAAAAGCCGTAGAGACTTTCTATCATTCATTCCGCTCGCGCTCCTTGCAGGCATGGCAGCGACGATTGCCGCAGCAGCTTTTCGTTTTTTGCGCCCGACTCAGATTTTTGAAGAAGCGAAATGGACTGACATTGGCCCACTATCTCAATTCACCGGGGACAAACCCATCATGCGCAGCGTCTCAACGGAGCGCGCCGCCGGTTGGGCCAGCATGGTCGAAGAGCATTTCGTCTTCGTTCTGCCGGACAAGAATTATCAGGTGCTATCGGCTGCGTGCCCGCACGAGGGCTGCAACGTAGTCTGGCGCGACGAGGATAAAAATTTCTTCTGCCCCTGTCACGATAGCTTGTTCGCGGCGGATGGCTCGCGCGTGAGCGGCCCATCGCGTCGCGGCCTTGACCCGTTGCCTTCTGAACAGGAGAACGGCGTTCTCAAAGTTAAGTACCAATCATACGTTAACAACACGAATGAGCGAGTGGTGCGCGGGTGATGGCGAACGAAGTTGACCGAACAGGTTTACTGAAACGGCTGGCGCGCTCGACTGCTTTGGATGAAATCTCGCGCTCGCTGCTGGACGAGCCTGCCGAAAGGTTGAGCGCGTGGCTGAGGACTACTGCCGGTATAGTGGCGATGCTGCTCGCGCTACAGTTCGTTACGGGAGCGCTCCTCAGTTTCTATTATCTTCCCTCGACCGCAGGCGCGCATACGACCATCGCCTACATCGAAAAGGTAGCAAGCGCAGGCTACTGGTTTCGCTCGCTTCATCATTTCGGCTCGCAACTGCTAACCCTATTTCTGGTGCTTCATCTGGCGCAGATGTTCTGGCGACGCGCTTATGCCCGAAAACCTGTGGCATGGATTGCCGCTGTTCTTCTACTGGCGTTCGTGACGGGGAACGGCGCGACGGGTTATTCGCTTCCGTGGGATGCGCGCGCTTTTTTCAGCACGCGCATTGCCGAGGGCATGGCGAACGGGCTTCCAATGATAGGTGGCGCTGCGCGCCGGTGGCTTCTGGGCGGAACGGAAATCTCCCCGCTCACGCTCGTGCGATTCTACGCGCTTCACCTGCTGGTCATCCCATTCATCATTCTTCTAACAGTAATCGCGCGGCTATTCATCTTCCGCGAAATTTCAGCGGGAGAGGAGCGGCGTGCGTGGGCCAAACAACAGTTTGCACGTAACGCAATCGCCGCGAGCGTGGTCTTCTTTTCGCTCGCGCTTTTCGCAACGCGCTTTCATGCGCCGCTCGGGCCGCCCGCGACAGAGCTTTTGCCCGGCTACCTGCCGCGTCCCGGCGCGCAGTTTCTATGGCTCTTTCAACTATTGAAATATTTGCCGGGACGCATCGCAACAGCCGCAGCAGCGACACTGCTTCTGGTAATTTTCGTAGCACTGATCGCGCTGCCGTTTCTCAACAAATCAACTTCAAGGGAATTTATGGGTCGTCCCTTACGGCGCATAGGCCAGACGATCTTCGCCGCCATGCTCGCCCTCTTCTTCACGCTGACTGCGCTCGCTTACATCGCAGACTTCAGCAACACACGAGTGCGCGAGCAGTTAGCGCGCCAGCGCGCAGATGAGCAGGCTTTCCTCAATCAACCGTTCGAGCCAGTGCGAATGGCCGTGACCGAGGAGCAGAACGCGGGCGAGCAGGTACAGGACACGGCTACGAGCATTACTGGAAATTCTAACGCGGGAAACTCAAACTCGCAGACTCCATCTGTTTCGTCTTCATCACAACCACCCGCCGCCTACACCAAATCCTGCTCAAGCTGTCACGGCTCGCGCGGTCAGGGCTTCTTCCCCTACCCCAAACTTCTGGGCGTCTCTGCCAAACCGAATCGAACCATCGAAGACTTAATTGCGCTGATGAATAACCCTGAAGCTTACGGGCTGAAGCCGCCTATGAAATCTTTCGCGGGCAAACTCTCCGAGGCAGAAGAGCGCGAGATCGCCGAATGGGTCGAGGGGCTTAAGAAACCGCAGGGCAGGCAACGATGAAAAAGCAGATGTCCGACGCTTCGATACTGGATGCTAGTGAAAAGCAGTTGATTAGCATCTATCATCTGGCATCTGTTCTTTGTCTATTCTATACTCGTTGCGCTCTCTTAAACCGGAATCTGAAATTTCAGGGATCAATCGGAGACTAACTCGGGATGAAACTGTTCAAGCTCGCAATTATCGCTGCTGCTCTGTCGCTCTTTTTCATGGCCTGCGCCGATTCCACCAACACCAACCAGACGGCCAATACCGCCAGACCCACGCCTGCACCAAGCGCAAGCCCCTCACCCACGGACGAGTTCGCGCACGCGCGCGCCAACTGGGCGCAGCACTGTGAGCAGTGCCACGGCGCTAACGCCGACGGAGGCACGGTCAAGATTCAAGACCTGACGCTCAAAGTTCCCAGCCTCAAAGTAGGCCACGCGCTCAAGCACACAGACGAGCAGTTCGCACGCCAGATTACAAAGGGCGGCGACGGCATGCCCGCATTCGCAGAAAAACTCAAAGCAGACGAAATCAACGAACTCGTCCGCTTCATACGCCACGAGTTCCAGAGCGGCGCAACCAGCGCGACATCAAACACAAATTCGCCCGCCGCACACAACGCGAACCACTAACTTGCGTGAGTTGTGTTCCGTTATGTAACGTACAAGCTATGCACCCGTAGCTCAGTTGGATAGAGCGTCTGACTTCGGATCGGATTAATGATTCGAAGAAACCTGTGCTATGCTGTCGCTATGGAAACGCGCGTTTGCTCAAAGTGTCGTATCAAAAAGCACCTTACAGAGTTTCCTTATAGAAATAAGCAAAAAGGAACTATACATTCTTATTGCCTTGCATGTGGCCGTATATGGGTTAAAACTCACTATCAAAGTAATGTGCAATATTATGTCAAGAAAGCCCGTGAGCGTAGAAAAGCGGTGGTAGATGATCTTAATGAGAAGGTATACAATTACCTTGAGAATCATCCTTGCATTGACTGCGGCGAAAGCGATCCTGTGGTCTTAGAGTTTGACCATGTACGCGGTAAAAAGCTCTACGAAGTATCTACACTTCACAGGCGATTGGTTTCATGGAATACCTTGCTAAAAGAGATTGCTAAATGCGAAGTACGTTGTGCAAACTGTCACCGCCGTACGACAGCTAAACGGCGTAGTTACTATCGCTATGTAAGACGCTACGGGCCGTTAGCTCAGTTTGGATAGAGCACTGGTCTTCGGAACCAGGTGTCGGGGGTTCAAGTCCCTCACGGCCCGCCTTTCTTTTGCAGGTTTGAGTCCTGCCGGGTGCAATTTATCTCTATTGAACCAATCTTTTATTCAGAGAACTCTTAAATAAAAAATGGCGCGATCAGAAGTCGCGCCATTCTCATTTTTGATTTGTTGTTGCTCTGTTCGCAGCCCGTTAAGGTCTCCCGAAGATACCGCCCAGGATACTTCCGGCTCGATTACGCGAGTTACGGTAGCCCCCGTTGTTGTAACCACCATACTGGCGGAAACCTTGATCGTAGCCGCGCAGGAAACCTTCGCGGTAAGCGCCACTGTTGCCGTAGCTGGAATTGGCGTTCCTGTAGTAGTGCGAACGTTGCGGGTTGTAGCTCTGTCCACGCTGCGCGTCGCTTGCGCCCGTATTCAAACCGTCCTGATAGCCCTGGTTCTGTGCCATCTGGTAGCCGTTATTGCCGTAGTTACCATAGCCGCCGTTATTTCTGTAGCCGCCGTTGTTTCTATAGTCACCGTTATTGCGGTAACCACCATTGTTACGATAACGACCGTTTCGATAGCGGTCATCATTATCACCGTCATTGTTCCGGTCGTTGTGGCGACTGCGCCTGTAACGATCCTCACGATTTCGTTCACGGTCCTGACGATATGAGTCGTCCTGACCGTTAGGATACTGACGGTACTGGGCTTGCGCAGTCGCGCTGGAAGCGGCTGCAATGCCTAATATCATGGCAAATCCCAGTAAAACTCCCCCGATCTTGCTCTGTAATGTTCTCATACCAACCTCCATGTATTTTGTGATTCAGCAACCACTGTGCCAATCAGGGGAGAGGAGATATTTTTGGAATCTTATGGCTTGATTGTGGCTCAACTATTTTACTCAGAGATGCAAAGTTTAGCAATCCACCTGCTTATAAAGACGACGCAGACGCGGCTGCGGTTACAGAACATCTACGATTGCGGAATCGCCCAATTTCGGATGGGCGGATTGAGAAGAAGGTTGAAGAGATAAGTATCAACCCAGTCCAATCCCTGTCTTAAATCCGCAACAGGCAGAGCGCTATCTCTGCGGCGACGCTTGCGTTGTTTTCGAGAAGCGCGATGTTGGCTTTGAGCGTTGCGCCGCCGCTCTGCCAGGCCATGCGAGAGAGAAGGAAGGGCGTGAGGTCGCGCCCCTTTATGTTTGTGCGTTCAGCTTCTGCCATAGCTTCATCAAGGACGCTCTCCAGTTGAGACGCAGGAACTTCCGCCTCTTCAGGCACGGGAACAGTAACGAGCGTCGCCCCCTTTAGCTGAAGCTTGCGGCTCGCTCCGATAATCTTCGCAGCTTCCTCCGCAGAATCCGCGCGAACGTCCACAGGCAGCCCGCTCTTACGCGAATAGAATGCTGGCATTTGGTCGCACCCCATACCAATGACCGTGACGCCGTAGGTTTCCAGCCACTCGCGCGTGGCCTCAAGGTCTAGAACTATCTTTGCGCCGGAGCATACGACCGTCATGGGAGTTTGGGCCAATTCCGGCAGGTCTGCCGAAACGTCCGGCAACCGGCCACGATGCACGCCCCCTATGCCGCCCGTTGCGAAGACTTCAAGCCCCGCGCGGTGCGCCACCCACATAGTCGCTGCAACCGTAGTTGCTCCGTCCAATTTTCGGGCCACTGCGATTGCAAGGTCGCGGCGACTGATTTTATGCACACGGTCGCTTGTGGCTATGCGTTCAACCTCTTCACGAGTTAAACCTACGTGAAGCTTTCCCTCGATTATTGCGATTGTAGCTGGCACGGCTCCAGCCTCGCGCACAATCTGTTCCAGCCTCAGCGCCGTCTCAAGATTCTGAGGTCGCGGCAACCCATGCGCAATCACAGTTGATTCCAGCGCGACCACACAGCGACCGTCAGCAAGCGCTTGCTCGACTTCCGTGTCGATGATGAAGAGATCGCTATTCATAAGAGAAGTGATGAGTGATGAGTGATGAGTGATAAGAGAGGAATAATAAATCGTTAATGTAAGATAGCTTTCCTTCTATTCACCATTTACGATTAACGATTCACGGCTTTTCTCTTATCACTTATCACTCATCACCTTTTTTACTGGCTGCTCGGCGGCTTCACTATCACCGCAGGGATGCTTGTGTCTCGTACGAGTTGGTTGAAGGCAGGCAGGTCTGCCGTCATCACCTGATTCAGCCTTTGCAGTTGCGCGTTGATTCCGGTGACGAGCAGTTCATAGACTAAATATGACTGCTGCGTCGGCGCAGTGTCGGCGCTCTCGACTACTCCGGCGAGAGCGGCGAGCCTGTTATTCAGGCGAATCGGGTAGTTGAGCGGGTCTTGACTGGATTGATTTTTGGTCTGGTAAAGCTCCTGTTCGATTGCCGCCAGTTTCGCGTTCAAATTGCGCGCAGCGTTGATGACGGGCTGCGAGTTGGGCTGCCCTGTGATGCGTTTGACCAGATCGTCAACCTGACGGCGCACCTCTCTGATTTGCAGGATTGCATTGTGCGTTTCCGTCAACTCGTCCCGAATCTTCATCAGCAGGTCGAACTGCTTGGCGAAATCATCTTGCGTGGTTGCGAGACGCGGGTCAGCCTTCACATTGAAGGCTTGCGTGAACGTCTCGCCGCCGACCGTTAGACGTACTTGATAAGAGCCGGGCACGACTTTAGGGCCGGAAAGCTCTCCCGCCCAGAGTATGAGTCCCGGAAATCTGGTAGCGTCAGGGTAACGCAAGTCCCAGACGAAGCGATTGAGTCCGGCATCAGCCGGAACGCGCTCCTGCCCGCCCTGCCCCGGCGCTTGCACCTCTTCGCCTGAAGGAGCTTGCGGCTGCTCCGGCGGCGTTTGTGTCGCAGCGCCTGTGCCGGGAACTCCGAGCGAAGGCTGAGGCGAAGCATTGGGCGACGTTGAAGGCTGCGAGCCGGGTGAAGGCTGTGGCGATGGCATCGCGTCCGCGCGCACTTGAGCGCGTTCCTGGCCTAGACTGGTGAACTTACGTATGAGTTTGCCGGATGAATCCAGAAATTCAAGCGTGACGGGCGCACTCGGCTTATTCTTCAAATAATAGTAGACCACAGCGCCGTCCGGCGGATTCTGTCCCACAGTTGCTGTTGGAGGAAGCGAATTGCTTCCGCCACCCGCCTGCATTCTGTAAGTGTCTTCCGGTCTGTATAGAAAAGCAGTCTCGGCGCGTGCGGCATCCTGCATCTGATAGAGCACCGGAAGGTCGTCAAGAATCCAGAAGGAGCGCCCCTGCGTTGCCGCAATCAAATCCTGCTGCCCTTTGTGAACTACGAGGTCTGTAACAGGCGTGACGGGAAGATTCAGTTGTAACGACTGCCAGTTTGCGCCGTCGTCGAACGAGACGTACAGCCCTGTTTCTGTTCCCGCGTAGAGAAGGCCGCGACGATTCGGGTCTTCGCGCACGACGCGCGTGAACGCTCCGTCAGGGATGCCATTCGTAATCTTCTGCCACGTGTGGCCGTAATCGCTGGTCTTGTAAAGGTAGGGTTTGAAGTCGTCCGACTTGTACATTGTCGCGGCAACGTAAGCCGTGCCCGCGTCAAAGGGCGATGCGTCAATGGAATTAATCTGAATCCATTCGGGCATACCTCGCGGCGTCACGTTGTCCCAGTTTCGCCCTGCGTCGCGCGTCACATGCACTAAGCCGTCATCGCTCCCCGTCCATATCACTCCCTTCTGCACGGGCGATTCAATCACTGTAAAGATTGTGCAGTAGTATTCGACGCTCGTGTTGTCGCGCGTGATTGGCCCACCCGATGGGGCTTGCTTCGTCGGGTCGTTGCGCGTCAGGTCCGGGCTGATGACTTCCCAGTTCTGTCCCTGATTTGTTGATCTAAACAGAACGTTCGCGCCCGCGTAGAGAGTTTCCGGGTCGTGCGGCGAAAACAGAATCGGGAAATTCCACTGGAAGCGATATTTCAAGTCAACAGCGCCGTGCCCCATAGGGTTATCCGGCCACGGGTCAACCTGTCGCAGTTGCCCCGTGTGATGATCGTAGCGCGTAATCAATCCACCGTATGAGCCAGCGAAGACGATTTCGGAATCGCGTGGGTAGGGCGCAATCCAGCCCGATTCGCCTCCGCCCACGTCGTACCAGTCTTCGCGCGTGATTCCAAAATTGTTCGAGCGGCTTGCTATGCGCACAGTCGAGTTATCCTGCTGCGCGCCATAGATGTGATACGGGAAATCGTTATCAAGCGCGACGCGATAGAACTGTGCCGTTGGCTGGTCTTCCTCAGTCCAGCTTCTCCCGCCATTGAAAGAGACATTTGCGCCGCCGTCGTTAGCTTCTATCATTCGGTTGGCGTCACTGGGCGCAATCCACAGGTCATGATTGTCGCCGTGCGGCACGGAGATGGGATTGAAAGTTTTTCCGCCGTCGTTCGATTTGAAAAATCCTACGTTGACAACGTAAACGCCGTCTGCGTTCTGCGTGTCGGCGTAGATGCGCGAGTAGTACCAGGCGCGCTGCCTGAGCTTTCTCTCTTCGTTAACTTTCGTCCAAGTCTTGCCCGCATTGTCGGAACGAAACACGCCGCCGTCTTCGGCTTCTACGATAGCCCACACGCGATCCGGGTTCGCGGGCGAGACAGTTATGCCTATGTTCCCCAAGATGCCTTTCGGCAATCCTTCGTTGCGCGTTATCTCGGTCCACGTGTCGCCGCCGTCAATGGATTTGAAGATGCCGCCGCCCGGCCCACCGCTCTCGAAAGCCCAGGGCTTACGCACCACCTGCCAGAACGCCGCGTAGATTATGTTCGGATTGGTCGGATCAAGAATCAGGTCGGACGCGCCCGTACGGTTGTCGCGGTAAAGTATCTTCTGCCAGTTGCGGCCACCATCGCGCGAGCGGAAGACGCCCCGCTCTTCGTTTGGGCCAAACAGGTGACCCAGAGCCGCGACGTAAACTATGTCTGGATTCTTTGGATGAACGCGCACGCGCGTTATCTGGCGCGTGTCATCGAGTCCAATCTTTTTCCAAGTCTTCCCTGCATCTATCGATTTGTACATTCCATCGCCATGCGAGACGTTGCCGCGCAACGTTTGCTCGCCCATGCCTACGTAGATTGTGTTCGGGTCAGCATCGCTCAGACCAATTGCGCCCACAGAGCCTGTGCCGAACACTGTGCCGTCGCTGATGACCTCCCAGTTAGCGCCTGCGTCCGTCGTCTTCCAGACGCCCCCGCCCGTCGCGCCAAAGTAATAGACGTAGGGCTGCGACGCCACGCCCGTTACGGCGGCAGAGCGACCGCCGCGATACGGGCCGATGCTGCGCCACTGAAGCGATTTGAAAAGGCTGCGGTCGTAAGCGCGAGCTTGCTGTTGCTGCTCGGCAGGCTCTGCGCTTGTTATGAATAGTGGCAGCAGCGTGCCAATGACGAAAGGCAGCAGTGCGAGTGTGCGTAAGCGATTGGGTTTTAGCATGACGCTAGATTCCTCCGAAGTTTAAGGAAAATCAGACGGCGCGAATTGAATCCCGTAAGGGAGAGATGAAAATCTATTTATTGCTGCGAACAGATTGAGCGTTTTAGTTCTTTAAGATTCGATGAATAAATTTCAATTCAAAATTTCAAATTATCAAATCTTCAGCGACCTTTGTTTGTTCTCTTCCCTTTCCCGGTATCAGGACTCTTCTCGCCCTTCTCTTTCGCGTCCGGCTCGCCCTGCTTCGCTGCCGCGTTTTCTATCTCTGAATTGACTTCGCCGCCTGTAAGCACTGCTACGCCGGTCAGGTACAACCAGAGCATAAGGATGATGACCGCGCCGAGCGAGCCGTAGGTCTTGCTGTATGAATCGAAGAAGTGCAGGTAGGCGCGGAACGCGAAGGAGACCAGCAGCCATAGCACCGCGCCTATAGCAGAGCCGGGTGTTATCCAACTCCATTTCTGATCCCGCAGGTCTGGCGCGAAGAAGTAGAGCAAGGCGAATGCGAGCAGTATGAAGGCAAGCACTATAGGCCACTGCAATATCTTCCACGTTGCTGTGAATGCCAGGTCGAATCCGTAACTGGCTGCAATTTTTTCCGCTATGTTCCCGCCATAGAGCACCAGCACAAGCGCAGAGATAATCAGCACTGCCAGCGCTAACGTAAGTCCGATTGCCACAAGGCGCTGTTTCCACCAGGGTCTGGTCTCCTTCACGTCGTAAGCTGCATTAAGCGCAGAGGTGATAGCGCCCATGCCGTTTGACGCAGCCCAGAGCGCCGCCAGAAATCCGAACGAAAGCTTGCCGCCGCTGCTCGCAACGGTTACTTCTGTCACCGTCTGGTCAATCAAATCGAACGCAGAGGGCGGCATCACCTCCGCTAGATAACGAAAGAGGGCATGGCGCAACCCCGTGCCAGACCCCAGCACCATGCCTATCAGGGAAGTTAAGAAGAGCAGCAACGGAATGAGCGCCAGAAGAAAATAGTAAGAGAGTTGCGCGGCACGCCCCCACATATCGTCATCATTCATCTCAGACCAGACGCGCTTTGCCAGCTTCCACCATGTCAACCCACCCAATGCCCATATCGAAAACATGAAATTCTCCCTAAGGAGTCAGGAGTCAGTAGCCAGTAGTCAGTAGATTTTATAACGCTCAATGTTGAGAGATAGCTTTTAATCTGGAAAGCTGCTCAACCTCTTCCATGCTGGCTACTGACTACTGGCTACTTTCCACCGTCTACTTCTTTCACGAAAGCGTGAAGAAGCTGCGTATGCGTTGAAGCAGGTCGCCCTGCGCGTGGCGCATTCGCATGCGCTTGGCTTCTTCGTTCAGATTCTCGCGCACGGCAACAAGCTCCACGCGGCGGCGCGCCAGCACGTGCGAGATGTCTTCTGCAAGCTCAGGTCTTCGGCGCAGTATGTCGTTGAAAGCTTCTTTATCCAGACGGTAGCACTCAACGTCCGTGCGTGCGACGACCGTAGCCGAGCGAGGCTCGCCCGTCATCAATCCCATCTCGCCAAAGAAATCTCCTTCGTTAAGCTCCGCCACCTTTTTGGTCATCTGGCTTCCGTCAACCGCTATTCGCACTTCCGCCTCGCCTTTCGTCATGATGTAGAGCCAGTGCGCTTGCGCTCCCTGCCTCGTCATGGCCTCGCCGCGCACGAAAGGAGCTACACTCAGACGACGTGCAAGCTCCTGCAACTCTTCGTCCGTGAGCGTGTGGAAAAGCTCGACGTGGCGAAGAGCTTCTACGCGACGGCCTACCTCCTCGCTCAGCTTTCTGGCCCTTCGGGTCTCGTCCTCTTCCGTGATGAAGAGCGTGCGAGCAGGAATCGATAGCTGAATGCCCGCGCGCCCCAGAGCCGCGAAGATGCGTGTGCGCACAATGGAGTTCATAGGGTCTGTGAGCGCCAGTTCCGTCAACCAGTAGCGCGCAGCATACGTCGCGTAGCTGTCTTTATAATCTATCATCAGACAGTGCGGCGCAGGCTCGGCAGCGACGTTCGGGATGGCTTCGGCGCACAATGCCTTCTCCACAATGTCAATCACTGTCGTAGGGGAATGGCGAAAGTCTACGTTGAAATAGACCCACATGCGATGCTGGCGCGGCATCCCTTCACGCCGCCCCAACAGCGTGACCTGCCCCTTCATCAACACGCTGTTAGGTATGACAACAGTGTCCCAGTCGCGCGTCTCTATGGAAGTTTGCCGCCAGCGAATCTCCTTGACACGCCCTTCCGTGTCGCCTATGCGCACCCAGTCGCCGACGCCAATCGTGCGCTCCATCTGAAGCGCCATGCCGCCCATGATGTTGCCCAGCGTGTCCTGCAACGAGAAACCTATGACAGCGGTTATCACGGCGGAGGTGGCAACGATGCCTGTCAGGTCAACGCCGCTGCGCGACAGTAGCGAGATGGCGATGATGATGTAAGCGAAAGCTATAATCAGGTCGCGAAGGATTCGCGGCGGCGTCAAATGAATCGCGCCCAGGATCAGGTCGAAGACCAGCACGCTTACGACCGTCGTGATTGCGACACCCTCTATGAAGAGCGCAGTCCAGTCAATCCAGCGATACGCAACGCCCTGTGTGTCGTCAAGCCCCGGCGAATGGAGCGCGCCAGCAACGAGTAGTCCGATGAACGAGAGCGCGAAGAGCAGAACGGAGCGGCGTATGCGAACTCGCTCCTGCGGCACGAGCGCCGCCAGCGCAAACGCAGCCACGACGAAAGAGAGCGCGAGCCAGTGATAATAGCCCGCAAGTCTCGCCGCCACCTGTACCTTCTCCCAGAAACTCATCCCCGAAGCGCAGACCTTTCTCTTGAAAGAGCGCGCGAGAGCCTAAAGATGCGCGAAAATTTTTGAGAACGTGGAAGGAGAATCTTAACACGAGGCGGGGTTTTAGATAAGGGATGAGGGATGAAATGGATTGAGCCAATTGCGTGTTAACGCTATTACTCCTTCTTATTCATCCCTCATCCCTCATCCTTCATCCCTTATTTGACCATCGTGCCCGTGCGACGCCAGCGCGTATTGTTGAAGAAATCAAAGATGAAGTTGCCGCTTGACGGCGCGCTCTCGTCGTAAGACCAGTAGACGAACATGGCGCGGCCAATTATCAGGTCGCGCGGGACGAAGCCCCAGACGCGGCTGTCTGCGCTGTTGTTGCGATTGTCGCCCATTACCATGTAATTGCCGTCGGGGACGACAAAGCTGCGATTCGTATCCAGTGTGCGATTGGTGCTGTAGTAAACATCATAGGACTGATTGAGCGTGCGCGGCGGGTTGCTCTCAACCCTGAGCGGCATCTTGTTGCGCGGGTCGTCGGGGTCGTCGCCCTCGGAAAAATCGTGCGCGGCAATCTGGTGCTCAGGCAGCGGCTGGCCGTTCACCAGAACCGTCCTCTCGCGCAGTTCCACATGATCGCCCGGCAAGCCCACGACGCGCTTAACGTAGTTCGTCTTATATGGCAGGTTGTTGGGGTCGCGGTCGCGCGGGTCTGAGGGGTTGTTCTGATTCCCCGGATACTTGAAGACTATTATGTCGCCGCGTTCTATCGGGCGCTGAGGAAGAAAGGGGAGCGACGGGCCTGGCGCGAAGATGAATTTGTTGACAAGCAGGTGGTCGCCTATCGTGATTGTATTCTGCATCGAGCCGGTCGGCACCTTCACGGCCTGAACTATGAAAGTCATGCCGAAGAGCGCCATGATGACCGTTACGACGAGCGATTCGAAATACTCGCGCCAGACAGTCTTGGGCGGCCCCGTAGGCTTTGTTTGCGTCTCGCGCCTTTCATCGCCGTTCGAGCTTACCTTCTTCGCTTTGAAATCCGAGCGCGGCGCGGTCTCTTCACCCGTCCGCTCCACGACACCTGTGTTCGTCTCATCACTCATATGAAAATATCCTAGATGAGGTACGCACGACGGTCAAGCGCGGTTTCAGAGAGAAAGCAGAATAGAGCAGACCGAATTCCAGAAGAGGAGAGAAAGGCACTGCATTCTTCTTAGCATCTCCGGCGTGAAATCTTACCTCACGCTCTGTGGACGCCGGGGATGCAAAGCAAATCGTCGAACCAACTCTTTCAATCGGCAGCCTCTTCAGTCTCCTCAGTGTGCTCTTCCGATCTCATCGCTTCGAGTGCGAGGCACGCGGCTGCGGTCTCGGCTGCTTTAATAGTGTACCCTTCGGCGCACACACTGCCGCCGTCCCAACTGACTTCTACATGAAACGTGCGGCGGTGCGGCGGGCCTGTGGTCTCTATAACGTTGTAATGCGGCCCCGTGCGGCGCGCGGCCTGAAGCGTCTCCTGAAGCATGGTCTTGTAATCGGCAGCGGCGGCGGCTTCCGGGTCGGTGCCCTCAAGCTCTTCGCCCAACGCGCGAATCACGAAAGCTTCGGCGGATTCCAATCCACCATCCAGAAAAACGGCTGCTATGACTGCCTCCATCGCGTCGGCCAGGATGGCGCGCTTCGAGCGCCCGCCGCTCTTCTCTTCGCCGCGCCCCACGCGCAAAAATTCACCCAGCCGCAAACGCTTCGCAGCCCTGGCTAGCGCAGGAGTGCTTACCAGCCGGTGCTTCATTCTCGAAAGCTCGCCTTCGGTCACATGCGGGTAGGAGCGAAAGAGGTAATCTGCGATTATGAGACCAAGCACGCTATCGCCTACGAACTCGAAAGCCTCGTTGTGAAGGCGGCGCGCGTCCGATTCTGCGCCGGGCGCAACCTGCTCGTGCGCCCACGAGCGATGCGTAAGCGCGCGTTCGAGCAGCGCACGATCATGGAAGCTGTACTCCAGACTCGCTTCCAGACCGTCCGGGTTTGTGCCGTTAGACTCTTCTTTATTCACTCTGACCGCAGATTGTAACAAAAAAGGCGTGCGCGAAGCTGGAAAACTTCGCGCACGCCTTTTTCCCCTGAGAGTGAGAACCGATTATCTCCTTGGGCGACGATTGCCGGTAGCGGTTCTGGCCGTATTGCTGTTGGTCGTGCTGGATGCGCTGTTGCTGCTGGTTGCCGGTGGCCTGCTGGTGTTCGAGTTAGTATTCGTGCTCGGCGGCGTCGTGTTGGTGTTCGTCGTCCGGTTAGCCGGAGTCGTCCCTGCCGGAGCGGTCGTCGAAGGCGGATTGCCTGTTGTCGCAGGCGTCGTCCCGCCCGTTGTCGTAGTACCTGTCGCAGGCGTCGTCGCGTCCGCAGGCAGCGTGGTAAGCGGCGTGTAAGCTGCCGGAAGCGGCTTCGCCTGTATGCCTGCGATCAGGTCTGTGAGACCCGCGTCCGAATCGTTGTGCGCGTACTTGTAGTAGCCCGTCACGGTCTGAAGCCACTTTGTTTTGGCAGTCGCGTACTTCGGGTTCGTGCCCGCCAGATTGATCGCTCGTGCGTAAGCATCAATGATTCTATCAATCACTTCGTTCAAGTTAGCCTTGGCGAGTCTGCCTTCCGGCGTCTGCTCGTCCGCGACCGTCTTGAACTTGTTCTGATAGTCCTGAGCCATGCGCGTGTAGTAAGCGTTCTCGTAGGCGTTGGCAAGCAGGTAGAAGGTCTGCGGCTCAGTCTTCTGGAAACCGCCGTGCTTGGTAGCTTCTATAAAGAAGTTGATGGCTTCCGTGGGCGCATTCTTGAACTTGAAGATACCCATAGCGTAGTTGAGCCAGCCCAGTGTCTCGTCTTTCGCTTTGGCGTCAATTGGCGTGTTCGGTATGAAAGTCGCGCCCTGATTGATCATGTCAATCGTGCGCTGAGCGTAACCGGCGGCCTCTGCGTTTGAAGCGTCGCTGCCCTGTCCGGTGGTTGTCATGTTAAGGCCCGCCCATGCGGCATCTCTTAACACCACCAGATTGTTCGGGTCTTCGGCTAGAATCTGCTTGGCGAGCGTGAAAGCATCCGCGAACTTGTTGGCGGTGATGTTCTGCTCAAGCGTCTGTATACGCATGGCAGCTTCATACTTGGTAACCCACTTCTTGATATAGGCTACGTACTGGTCATTGTCCGTGCCGTACTTGGTCAGATACTCTCTGCCCGCATCGTATGCGACCTGCGGATTGGTGTTCCTATTATCGGTGAACTTCTTGTAAAGGTCGGCCTTCGCCTGATCCTGCTGTTCCTGTGTTGCCGTATCGCCATCGGCCATGAAGTTTATCGCTGCAAGCACAGGTAGCGAGAAGGTAGCGACGAGCGCGGCGAAGACTAATGATCTAATCAACGTTTTCATCGGTAGCATTTCCTCCAAGCGGTATCGGTTCTCTCTTAATCCTCAAAAATTCTTCACAGGGGTTGTCCGGTAAGCGGGCTTAATCAAAAGCGTCGCGGTCATTCAGATGCCAAATCGTGCATGCAAGTTGCCGTCAACAGTGGTGTCCCGGAGGACATCGGCACCTGCTGCTTCCAGTAGAAGCCTTTTCCTTCGCGGCGCGGGGAGTTCGGGAATAAACCGGATGACGCGAGGCGCAATAATCCTGCAATATACGCTCTCATGTCAAGACAAAAGAGAAAAGTAAAAAGGCAAAAGTAAGGGAAGATAATAACACCCTTCGCCCTGCTTTTGCCTTTAACCTTTCTACTTTTCTCTTCTTTTACGGTTGCGTCGGCTGAACCCTGCGCGGGCGGCTCTCCTGCTGCGGAGTCGGAGCCGGGATGACCGTAGAGCGCTGCGGATTGGCTGGAGCCGGAGCGGGTCTTGATTGCACCGGCATCAATACTCTCTGAACCGTGCCGCCCTGATTGCGTTGCGTTGCGTTCGGAGCTTGCGCGCCCGTAGTCGTGCCCGTAGCGGTTGTCGTAGCGGCGTCGCCGTTCACATCCTCTTCGTCGCCCTGCTCCTCGTCGCTCACGGCAGCGGCAGCCCTTCCGCTGATTCTGGGATGAGGCACAGGCGTGTTGGCAACGGGCATGTTCACAGGAGTGCCGAAGCGTCCGCTCAATGCGCGATAGATTTTCCCGGCGATGCCTGCGGCAACTCGTCCACGCTCGCTGCTGCCGCGCGTGATTACCACGACGGCAAGCTGCGGATTGCTCACTGGCGCGAACGAAGTGAAGAGGCCGAGCCAGCTACCCTGACCTATGCATGTTCCGGTCTTTCCGGCGATGGTCTGGCGCGCGTCATAAGCGAGTCGCGCCGTGCCGTAGTTCACAGCCCCTATCATCCCCGGAACCATGCGGCGCAGTATGTCTTCAGAAACTTTTACTTTTCGTCGCGTCTGCTTCCGAAATTGAATGTCTTCTTGCGGCGTGCGCGGCAGGTGCGGAACAAGAAGCTCGCCTCCATTGGCAATTGCCGAAACGAGCGAAGCCAGTTGAATCGGCGTCACCTCTATATCGTCGCCGTGCGAGCACATGTGGTTGACGGCGTAGCCCGTCTTGAAAACGGGAAGCCTTCCGGGATACTCGTTCGCGTAGTTGATGCCCGTTCTCTCTCCCAGACCAAGCTCGCGCGCAGTCTGCATCATGTGCTCGAATCCAACGCGACCGCCTACGGACTGGAAGTAGCCGTTATTTGAATAGGCCAGAGAATCCGTCAGATCGATGTTAGCATTCCCGTCCGAGACGTTAATCGTCTGCTGCGGGTCAATCACACGGTCGCACAAACCTGCAACGCCCGTAATCAACTTTATGGTCGAGCACGGCTTGAAGCCTTTGCGTATAGCCCACTCCTGATTGACGACCGTATAGACTCTGCCAGTCCTGGGGTTCATCACGACGACCGTGCCAGCGTGATCGCCAAGAGCTTCTACTGCCACGCGGCGAACATCCATATCTTCGCCGACGGTGCTGTCGTTGGCGATGTTTGTATGGGCTTCATCGCGCAGCGCCTGATCGGCAGCGCGCTGGCGGGCTATTGCCGCAAGACGTGCCAACTCTGCACGGCGGCGAGCCTCTTCAATCTCGCGCCGTCGCTGCTCTGCCTGGCGTCTGGCTTCTATAAGGCGCTCGCGCCTGGACATGGGGCGATTGTCGCGCCGCGCATCGCTTCTGCGTTCCCTTGCCGTCTCTCTTCTGGAGGAATTACGCCCTTCCCTTCTGGCAGCGCGTTCCTCTCTGGCGCTCAAGCGACGGTTGTCGCGCCCCTGTCGCTCTGCGCGTGCATTCCTGCCGCGCGACTCTCTGGCAGACGAGCGGCCTCGCTCCGAGGAGCGCGCTGAAGAGCGCGCGGCAGGTTTCGGCCTTCCTTTGGCCCAGGCAGTGCCGGTTAAGGAGAGAGCCAGCAGGATTAAAAACAGGTTGAGAGATGTGCGAACAAAAATCAGGGGACGGCTAGCAGGGGTCATCAGTTCTAAATTTCCTCTCTTCGTAAACTTCAGAAGGGGTCTTCGTTTCCAGTTATTGCGGCTGTGATCCGGCTGGGCCAAGCCTTTGCAACGCGCACAAGAGAACTCGTTCGCGCTTCCTTTCGGGCGCGTGATGTTTGTGTCCAGATAGAGTTTGAAGTCTTAAGAGTCTGCAAAACATTTCTCCAACGATCCCGCGTGGATCGTCAACTTCAATCTTCGTTTGTCACAATGAGGAGGGAGAGTTCCCAAAAAAGTGCGGCCTCTGGGGAGTGTTGCAATCGAGACCGTTGCAACTATAACATCTGAACAGTTTGAGCGGCAACTATAAATTGAGTTTCAAGTTTCAGGCTCCGGCGCGCCTCTACTGCTTGAAACCTGCGACTTGAAAGCTGAAACTATTCGGAATGACGAAAGTGTTCGATCTATTTTCCAGTTTCCGCGCGCGGCTTCTTATGGTGCTGGCCTCGCTTCTGATACTGACGCTGGGCGTGCAGTACTACCTGAACCTGCTCGCAGAGCGTAACACGGCGCGTATAATCGCCGAGCAGGAGCAGGCGCTGGCGGCTGGCGTGGCGCTCGGCGTTAAGAGCATTTCGAGCACGCAACGACTGGTGGAGTTGCGAGACGCCGCGCACCAGCCGCTTTTAGACCCGCAGGCTCGGCGCATCGCGGACATTCTCGTCATTGACGACAAGCAGCAGGTCAATGACACATTAGACCCGCGCTATTTCCCTGTTAAGAATGATGATGGCACTTATCGCTATTTCCAGCTACGTGATGTTACGACGTTGCCGCCTCTTGTGAACGCGAATCTGCTTTTGGATGACAACGTGGAGTTGCCTACGCAGGCTCTAAGCCCGCCGAGCGGGTCTCAGGCCGTAGGGCCGCGCTCTTTTCCTTTCCCTATTGATACTGATAGCGGACGCTGGTACGTCATCGTCGTTCTAGGTCATGCGCGCGCGCAAACAGGACTCTGGAGTCCACTGCGACCTCTGCTCCCTACGTTCGCCGTCCTTATCATCGCCATTCTCTTCGCAACAATACTGGTCTGGCGATTTACGCGCCCGATTGAAGATTTATCCGAGGCGGCACGGCGCGTCGCGCAGGGAGATTTCGATTTTCGAGTCCGCGCGGCCAACCGCAGCGACGAGATGGGCGAACTGTCACGAGTCTTCAACGAGATGATCGCCAACCTGGGGCGCACGCGCGAGCTTGAGGCCAAGCTGCATCTGGCAGAGCAATCCGCAGTCGTTGGCCGACTCGCTTCGGCCATAGCCCACGAGATTCGCAACCCGCTCAACTACATAAACCTGACGCTGGACCACCTGCGCACTTCGCTCGCGCCTGAAGATAAGAAGAAGCGCGAGACGTTCGAGCGTCTGGCCGTGCAATTGAAAGCAGAGGTGGCGCGCATCAACACGCGCATCTCTGAATTCTTAAACTACACCAGACCGGCCAAGCTTGAGATGCGCCCCCTGGATTTACGCGCGACAGCCGAAGACGCATTGCGTATGGTCGAAGTTCAGGCCGAAGAGAACGATATACAATTAGAGGTCGAAGCCGAAGGCAGCGTGCCTGCGATCATGGGCGACGAAGAGGCTCTGCGCTCCGTCTTCACGAATCTAATCATCAACGGCATGCAGGCCATTGACGGCGGAGGCGGAAGCCTGACAATCAAGCTCTCATCGCATGACGAAGGTCGCCGCGCGCAGATAGAAGTAGCGGACACGGGGCGCGGCATCGCCCCCGAAAACATTTCGCAGGTATTCGAGCCGTACTTTTCTACAAAAGAGACCGGCACAGGACTTGGCCTCGCAATCGTCAAGAAAGTAATTGACGACCACGACGGCACGATTATTGTAAAATCGAAAGAAGGAAGCGGAACAACTTTTACGATTACATTACCTACAGCGAGTGATAAGTGATGAGTGATAAGTGATAAGAGAAAAACGAATCTCTTTCTTATCACTTATCACTCATCACTTATCACTTCCTTTACTAGGAGCTTAAAGAATGGCTAGGAAGAGCATACTGGTTGTTGACGACGAGAAATCGCAGCGAGAGATTCTGGAGATGATTCTGTCTGCGGAAGGGTACGACGTGACGACGGCTGCGTCGGGCGAGGCCGCGTTGAAGTTTACGAAAGAGCGCAGGTTCGACCTTGCGCTTACGGATTTGAAGATGACTGGAATGGATGGGATTGAGCTTCTGCAACACCTGCTCGCTCAGGATTCTTCCATCATCGTCATACTCTTGACCGCGCACGGAACGATTGATTCCGCTAAAGAGGCATTAAAGCGCGGCGCGTTCGATTACCTACAGAAACCTTATGACCGCGAGGCGCTGCTTAAAACAATCAACCGCGCGCTGTCGAAGCTTGACGAATTGGACATTGAGATAATCTCGGCTTCGCCGAAGATGGAATCTGTCAAGAAGATGATTCTCAAGGTCGCGCGCTCCAATTCTACCGTGCTCATTCGCGGCGAATCCGGCACGGGCAAAGAGTTGATAGCCCGCGCCGTACACAACCAGAGTCCGCGCGTTACGGAGATGTTTCAGGCCGTCAACTGCGCCGCCATCAACGAGAATCTTCTTGAGAGCGAACTGTTCGGCCACGAGAAAGGCTCTTTCACGGGCGCGCACGCCGAAAAGAAGGGACTGTTTGAAGTCGCAGATCGCGGCACGCTCTTCCTTGACGAGATTGCCGAACTGGACGTAGGCATGCAGGCGAAACTTCTTCGCGCGCTTCAGGAGAGAAAGATTCGGCGCGTAGGAGGAACGCGCGAGATTGCTATGGACGTGCGTGTAATAGCCGCGACGAACCGCGACCTGCGCGCGATGGTCGGGGACGGAAGATTCCGCGACGATCTCTACTATCGCATCAACGTGCTCTCGATTGACGTGCCGCCTTTGCGCGAAAGACGCGAAGACATACCCGTCCTGATTGACTATTTTTTGAAGAAGCACACGCGCAACACGTCGCGCCTGGTGCGCGGCCTTACGCCTGAGACGCGCAAATTGATGATGGAATACAGTTGGCCCGGCAACGTGCGCCAGCTTGAATCGGCAATCGAGCGCGCCATACTGCTTTGCGAAGGCGACCTCATAACGGTCGAAGACCTGCCGCTCGAAGTCCGACAGGAGACGCGCCCCGCAGCCGAGGGCGCATTCAAGCTGCCGCCTGAAGGAATCAATTTCGAGGACGTGGAGCGTGCCCTGATAATGCAGGCGATGGAGCAGACCGATTACAACATAACGAAGTCCGCGAAGCTGCTTGGCTTGACCTTCCGCACGCTTCAGTATCGTCTGGAAAAGTTCGGTATCAAGAGGCATGAGAAAGAGGAAGAGTAAAGGTAGAATCGCAAAGAGTAATTCAGAATCAGGTGGAATTTTCGTATTGACGCTGACCAAGCGCAAGCATTCGCGTGGAGGAGCGTTCAATGGCAGGCGATATAGATATTTTCAATCTTACGGAGGCTTATCATGCGACTTATCATTGCGTTTCTCCTTATGATCTCCCTTCTGTCTCTGGGCGGCTGCTCGACCGGCAACCGATCAGCAGATGTGAGGGAATCCGCTCCGCCACGTAACCAATCTCAAAGCACTGAAACCCGGTCAACAACCACAGACTCTTCGGCGGCGGGCGGAACGGTTGCGTCTTCGACCGCGCCCAGCGAGCAGGCTGCTTCGGCTAGAACAATCAATCCCAATCAGTCTGCGAGTTTCCATAACGCCGTAGCGCAAAAAGTCTCGCTAGGCCAGGCCGATTCCGCTCAGTTGCAGTCAGCCATCATAGACCGCAAGATAGTTCGCAACGCTGAGATAGGCATCGAGCTTAATTCTCCCGCAGAAGCTCAGCGAAAGATTGAATCCATCGCGGAAAATCACGGCGGCTTCGTTGTGACTTCCGACGCCAGACAGCGCGCGGGCGATGACCAATCGCAGCCTCTTCAGAGCGTGACCGTTGAGGTGAGGGTTCCGTCGCAGGAGTTCGGCAAAGTCATTGAAGAGATTCGCAGCATCGCGCAGGGTCAGGGAAGCCGCATACTTCAGGAAAAACTCACGGGTCAGGACGTGACGGAAGAGTTCATTGATCTGGAAGCGCGAATCAAGACTCAAAAGGCGCTGGAAGCTCAGTTTTTAGAGATCATGAAGCAGGCGACGAGGGTTTCGGACGCGCTCGAAGTTCAGTCACAACTGGCTGATGTGCGAACCGAGATAGAAAAGCTTGAAGGGCGCAAGCGTTTTCTGGAAAATCAGTCGAGCCTGTCGCACATCGTCATCAATCTTCAGACGCCTACGGCTGTGGTCAACACAACAGGTTTCCTCTTCAGTCTAAAGCGCGCGTTCGGCGACGGCGTTGACGCCGCGGGCGCGATTGTGCTCTTTATTATTCGTGCCGCTCTTGCGCTGCTGCCGATTGTTCTCTTCTTCTTCCTGCCCGTTGGTCTGCTCTTGCGTTATCTTTTGCGACGAGCGCGACGAGTGCGGATGGCGGAGCAACTGGCGCGCGAAGAGCCGCTTGCGGATTCCAGATGAGATTGAGCGCCAATAGATGAAAACTAAATTTATCTCTTCTCTTCTCTGCTCGCTGGTTCTATTGGCCGGATGCTCTGCCGATAGAACCAGCGAGCAGGCAACGCAGTCTAACGCATCCAACACAGCCCCGCCCGCCCCGTCTTCAACCAATTCTGAACAGACTGTCAGCCGATCTTCCGCCGAAGTCGTAAAGGTGAGCGCGCCCGCCGTAGAGATAAGTGCGGGCGGAGCTTCAGAGGCCACCATAGAGATTCAGGTGGCAAATGGCTTTCACGTCAACGCCAACCCGCCAACCTTCCAGTATCTGAAAGCGACCGAAGTTGAATTGCAGCCCGCCAACAACATCACGCCGGGCAAGCCCGCGTACCCCAAACCTGTGACGAAGAAATTCTCATTCGAGCAGCAGCCGCTGGCGGTTTACGAAGGCACGACGCAGATCAAAATCCCTTTGCGCGCCGGAGCAAACGCTCAAAAAGTTCCCACGAATTTGAGCGGCAGGCTGCGTGTGCAGGCGTGCGATGACAGCAAATGCTACCCGCCGGGCGTAGTTGATTTTTCTCTGCCGGTCACCATACGGTGAAACCGAACCAATCTTCGCGCCGTAGCATCAAACAGTTTTCGGCTAAGCTCTGAAAGGCGGATTCGGATGGAACGCTGGTGGATGGTCGTTGCTGTGCTTTTACTCTTCGCGGCGGGCGTGTGCCTGCTGCGCGGCGCTACAGATGCTGCGTTCGTTACAGCCACGCTCGGTGTAGTAGCGTGGTTTCTGAACGTGCGCTCGCGCCTAAGAAAATCCATTCCCTCTGACGATCATCTGGCCGAAGACAATGTTTCGGGAGACACCAATGAGAATTAAGTTCAGAAAGTTTTTTCCACTAGCCCTCGCGCTTCTTTTCTGCTTCGCGCCGTTCACTCTAGCTCGCGCCGCTTCCGACGAATCGGACGTGCGCGCAGTGGTGCGCGATGTATTTCAGAGCTTGAAGAGCGGCGATTACGATGCGCTCTACGACAGGCTTCCCAGCGCGTCGCAGCAACGAGTCGCGCGCGAGCGGTTCGTCAGCTCTTTGCAGCGCACGCGCGGCACTTACGAACTCGACCGTATAGAAATAGGCGCGATACGCATCTCGGGCGATCTGGCAGTCGTTGACACTGTGATGTACGGGCGCGTGCTTCAGCCTGAAGCGAGTGAGGGCAAGATCGTTGCTCAGCAGTATCTGGTGCGCGAGAATGGAACGTGGCGCGTCGCTACGGGCGAGCGCTCGACCGTGCAGCGTCTTCTAAACGAGAATCCAAACTTCGCCAGAAAATTTCCAATACGCCAGCCGCGCATCTTTGTTAAGCGCGACGGTCGCTGGGTTGACATCACCGCGCTCGCCAACCAGATGCGCCGCAACATGCGGCAATAAGATGGTGGAGCGCTAATAAATCTTACTGGACTGGATAGGATAGTTCTTGGTTTTAAGCGCTCTCACTTTGCAGAAGTCACCCGAATAATGTTGATTATTGTGTACACTACAAGTTGGCATCTGTCTTACTTTAGATACTTCATTGTAAATTCTTTTGAATAAGTAGCTGATAACTTAACCCATCTCAAGTTGGCATTAAAATTGCCGACATCCTGCCTTGTTCCAGGTCTTCGCCTGAAGACTACTCACGCTGGCGAGAGATACACTTGCCCGTCAGCTATACCTCAATCCTCTATCCGGCCAACGCCGACTTAACCTCAAAGGAGAACAAAGATGCCAGCCGTCACTCAGGATTTTGATGGATACAAGATTTTCTACTACTCTTCACAGCCGTATGAAGCCAACATCTATTGCTATAAGGCAGGTAATTATGTTGGCAGGATGGTTTTCTTCAAAGATGCATCAAGCATTCCGCCGAATACAAATGCCGGCGGTACTCCCTCTGTGCATTACCCGCTCACCCGGTTCAACGATGTAATAGGGATTCTACGCTACGAGAAGCCTCTTTATCTGTTCCTGAATTTGGATAACCTCATGGGGCATGTTGCAACGGCCAGCGTGGAGCCTACTGGGGAGGAAGAGCCGTAAACGCGGGACTTTAAATCTTCATTAAAGCAGATCCGCGAATGAGAGCTGCGCGCCCTCTTGCTCCTGCTCGTCTGAAGTTCGGCGCGGGCGCGTGTGATGGGTCGCGCCGTCCAGGGCTTCGCGCACTGCGGGCAGGTGAAAGCGTATGATGCGTGTGCCGAGACGGATTGAGGGAATGCGTCGGGCTTGCGCCAGTCGGCGCACGGTCGATTCGCTCACTTGAAGAATCTGCGCTAGCTGGCGCGAAGTTAGATACTCTTCGTGCCGCTCAGTAGGAGTTTGCTGTAACTCTTTCTTCTTCACTTCCTTATACTCGCGCAAGCGGCTGAGTTTTGGATTTTATGTGCCGCTTTTGGTGAACAGCATGTTTTCGATCTTCCCGGAAGCCGCTCCCTGCATCGAGGGCAACGTGTGTGAGTAGGTGTCTAGCGTAACGGTAACGCTCGAATGTCCAGGGCGCTCGCTGACAATCTTCGGGTTCTCGTTAGCGGCCAGCAGCAGCAACATCGCACAGCTATGACGAAGATCGTAGAGCCGAAAGTTCGCAGGCAATTTAGCACGCTCAAGAATCCGCTTGAAATTGCGGCTTGTAAGGTGTCTCCTGTCCAGTGGCTCGCCTGTGCTTGTGGCAAATACTATATCACGATTCCGGTATACCGCCCTCGGTTTTCATACGTTCTTCTAGCTGATGCCTTTTGTGCTCGGCTAGAGCCTTAACCACTGGCGCGGGCAATGGGATGCTGCGACGCCTGCGCGAAGTCTAGTGGATAAGGAAGGCTGAAAACAGGATGGAGATATTGAAATGTCTCAATAAGTTCAGGGGTATGATTCCTGCGGAGACGAAGCCGAAGAACTCATTGAAACCAACTCGCGCATAGCGTTGCCTTCGGGTTATGCTGCTTCACTACCAATGTGCAAAATGATAGGAAGTAATGAGCACTTATATGAAACAACTTATCAGGTTCATCATTGCTTCTGCTCTACTGGCAAGCTTCAGTTATGACCTGGCTGGTCAAAATACCAGGCCTACGTCAACGCGCCGGGTTCATACCGGGACTTCTACAAAAGTCAAGAGACTCATCAGCTACAATGAATCTGGGGCGGTCTCAATCTTACGCACTATATCCAGTGCTGAAGCCACCTATCAGTCCACCTCTGGTAATGGTAATTACGGAACTCTTGAGCAATTAGGCGATCAAGTATTAATTGATTCCATCCTCGCCAAAGGGCACAGGTATGGCTATATATTTAAGCTAAGAATAAGGAGGGCATCATCCGAATCTGCCGCTTCATTCGTGGCATTGGCTGTGCCGCGTAAGTATGGTCGGACCGGGTTGAGATCGTTCTATATTAATGAGACAGGTGTCATGCGAGCGGCGGATAGGAGAGGCGCAGAAGCCACTGTTCATGACGACCCTCTCGATCCGTAGTGATTAGTTCTAAGATCGTATTATCTAATGATTAGTGGACACGTATTTAATCGCTCTTTGGTAGTGGTTTCGGTTTGAAATATCGGTTCAATATTTATTGGCGCTCTAATTTGAAATTGACTCACTACCCGCTATTTATATCAGGTGCAGCATAACAACTCATTCAGCCCCCGCCTTTTGGTTGCCAGGCATTCTATCTCTGAGCAACTCTTTGGCAATGGCCTACCTTCACATGATTACATGTAGAGTTGGTGCGAGTTCTAATGCGCGCTCGGCTTGACCTTCAAGGCAACGCGATAGACAGCCGCGCCGTCAATCTCCACCTCTTTCGATACGGGGTCTGCGCCCTGCGCTTTCACCGTGACGCGGTACTTTGCCTGTCGCGGAGGCAGACGGAAAACGAACTCGCCCATCTCGCTCGACGAAAATTGTTCGCCGATTCTTCTCAAAGTTCCGTCAGGCTCAATGCGGGCAAGCTCTACCTGCGCGCCTGAGACTATATGCCCCGACTCGTCGAAAACGCTGCCGCGAAGAAAGGCTATAGACCCTTGATCAACGGACAGGACAAGACGGCTGCCTATGCTGCGCATCTTGCCCGCTGTGACTTCTACGCGCTCGATTGTTCCGATTGAAAGTCCGGGCTTGCGAAAGGTCAGGCTGTAAAATCCCGGTGCGAGGTTTGTAATCTGAAAATCGCCTTTGTTGTCAGTTCGGGTGTGCGCGACATCTTCCGCGCCGAGCCGCGCCGTGACCTCGACATCATCGGGCGTTCCGCTCTCGACACGAACCTTGCCCTTGATGCCGCCCGTCGAACTGCTCTGCGCCGCGACCGAGCAAGCACAAAAGATAAGAAACATGATTAAAGCAAAACTTCTTTTCATCCGGAGTTTCTCCAAAAAAGATTCAGTTCCGATACGGAAGATAAGATTTCTGGCCGGGCAGCGGCGCTGATTATAACACGCAGCAGACCGTAATCTTTAAGCCCTGGCGAGATGAACGCCCGGTAGATTGATGCCCAAAAGATTGACCGGTGTTGCCCGGCAGCCCCTGGCAGGTCTGGCGCAAGAGACCAACAAATGCTTATAATCGGCCTGAAGTTTTATGAGGTTTCCTGAGTCCCCTTCGGCTTCCCTCTCGAATAAGCGCTTCGCACGCAGGGCAGTCTTATGCTCGTCGTTGCTGATTGCAGCGATACTCTGCTTTGCGCCTTGTAAGGCTCAAACTCCAGAATCGAATGGGCAGAGACAACCGGCGGAACCCGCGCAGGTGGATGACGTGCTGCGCATTGACACTGACTTGGTGCCTGTGGACGTGACAGTTACGGACGCGCAAGGCCAGCCGGTCAGGAATCTCAGGGCGGGAGATTTCAGGCTCTACGAGGACGGCGATGAGCGGCAGGTCTCTTTCTTTAATATAGAGAGGCGCGGCGGCGACCTTCGACCTGTCGCAGTAGTCTTCGCGCTGGACGTTTCGGGCAGCATGTCAATCGCGGAATTAGAGCGACTGCGAACCGCAATGCAATCATTCTCGCAGACGCTCACCGGTCACCCTGCGTCGTTCGCCGTGATGACATTTGGCATGAAGGTCAAGACGCTTCAGTCTTTCACCAGCGACCTGCAAAAGCTTGAGCGCGCGTTTGACCGTCTTGAGCGCGAGCCTGAAGGATTATCAACACACACATTCGACGCCGTTGACGACGCCGTGCGTATGCTGACGAGAAGCGCGCCGCGCACGCTCGGTCATCGTTTAATGAAGCGCGCTGTGGTCGTCGTCACGGACGGCTTTCCCGTAGGCGATACGGTCGCGCCGCAGACTGTAATCGAAAGAGCCAACGCAGCAGGCGTGAGCGTCTACACAGTCACGCTTCCCTCCTACTCGCGCATGATAGCTTCGACGGCGAGGACGCCGCTCCCGACTCCTCTGGATGTAAGCGGTTTAGCCGAGAGGACTGGTGGAGCAAGTGTCTATGCTACGGAGCAGGATTACGCTCCGCTGTTTCGCGCTCTGGCCGAAGAGGTCATCTCGGCCTACGTGCTGGCCTTCTACCCACCGGAATCGAACCGCCGCGACGGGCGCTTTCACTCAATACGCATCACAGCGCCGCCCGGCCTCACAGTCAAACAGAGCAGACCGGGTTATCAAGGTAATCGGTGATAAATGATAAGTGATAAGTGATGAGTGATAAGTGATAAGAGAAAAGCGAATCTCTTTCTTATCACTTATCACTCATCACTTATCACTTATCACTACTTCAGTATTCGTCTTCGTCGTCGTATCCGTCCTCAACATCTTCCTCTTCAACGATGTCCAACTCAACGGGGTCTAGTCCGACGACTTCCAGATCGGTCTCACACTCTTCGCATGAGATTATGTCGCCTTTGTCCGCGTCAGTATCAACGTGGACTTCGGCTTCGCATTCGGGACATGTTCCGGTCGGCACTTTCGCTTTTCCTCCCTGGCGTAACTGTTTACACTGGCAGAGGCCATGCCCCTCCTGCACGTGGGGAGACCGCTGCTCTTTAATTTGGATTCTAACGGCGACAATCTAACCGCGCTCGCCCTATTTTGCAATACTCTTTTTGATTATTTCAGTACGGTATAATGCATATTATGCCAAACCTGTTCCGAACGGATTTAAGAGTCACGAAATGGTCTCACGCGCCGTCCGGCTCGGCACCATTGAGAACGCGCACGGTCTGGCCTATTGCTAATCGTCCTATGCGAAGAACTCGCGCGTAGATGCGCGACTCGCCCGGGTTGACCTTCTGCGATATTCGTTTGAATTGGCCGCCTGCGAACGATGCCGCAATGGTCGAGCAGGGGCCGGTGTAGGAAGTAAGTTCCACAATTGCTTCATCACCGAGGGCGAGTCGCGCGCCCGGTCGTAGCGCGCTCCAGTCAAGCCCGGCGATTGTAAGATTCTCGCCAACTGAGCCTGGGAAGATGGGATGCCCTTCAGCCTGTAATTTTAGAATCTGCTCCAGAGCGTAGAGACAGACGGCGCGGTCAGGCCCGCCATGTATGTCAGGGTGAGCCACGCTATCGCCTTCAATGCCAAGCGTGGTCAACGAAGCCTCGCGCACGGCCATCTTCGGAACGCCGCCGCGCGAGCAATTTATCTGAAAGATTCTTCCCTCTGTTTTCATCAAAAACATCCCAGGCAAAATGTCAGGCAGCAATCGCCGCGTCATGAATGGAACGCAGCAGCGAGATGAGTCGCGGCAAATCTTCTCGCGTGTAAACGGGCAGGCCGCTCAACAACTCTGCGTCTGTAGAGTTGTTGAGCCAGGAGATGAAAGGCGCGCGCGCGTTCCCCTCGCCGTCATCAGAAACGTAGAGCGCGGAACACTTTTCAATCACGCGCCGAGCCGTAGGCTTTATCTTACCTCCACAGGCGCGCGTCACCATCAGCCTGAACTTCGCATCAACGAATGGCAGGAAGCTGTTGCCTTCTATAAAAAGTCCTGAACTCTTCACGCGAGCGAGCGCTTCTTCAATCCCACGCTCCACCTGCTCGCTCGTAGAGATTACCCAGTGCACATTCGACGCGCCCGCGTCCCAGTAGCGCCCAGTGTCTTTACCCGGCGCGTATGTCTCTGCGCGTCCAGAACGAACCAGCGGCTCGTCGCCTAAAAGATGGCTCACGCAACATGCATGCGGGTCTTTGCCGCACGAGCGATAATGCCCGCGCGTCATCTTTATCGCCTCCCAACCGGGGAAAGCACGCAGAAGCTCGCACATCAGCGTGGTCTTCCCCGAATTAGAAGCGAACCCGCCAACTGCAATAATCGTTCTATGCATCTTCAATGCAGTGATAAGTGATAAGTGAATAGTGATAAGAAAGAGCGTTTCTCTTATCACTATTCACTTATCACTTCCTTACTCTGTTCCGCGCAATCTGGCTGTGGCTCTATCAATCTCTGCTGAAACCTGTTCGAGAGTTCGCGCAACTATTACGATCTGCTCTGAAGCCTCCGAAAAGTTTCTTTGCTCGATTGCCTCTCTGACCGCCGGAAGAGTTTTGACACCATAGCCCGTGTAGAAACCGGGCGCATAAATCTGGTGCTTGAACCAGGGACGGCGCGGCAAGCCTTCCTGCGTTGTCATCGCTCGCTCGGTTCTCATCAGAATTTCGTCCAACTCGCGCTGCGCCGCAGGTGACAGATTGCGTCCCTGCTGTGTGAAGGCGCGCATTGCCTCGTCGTAATTCTTTGCGCTCGCTTGAAGACGAACCAGTGCGTTCTGAAGCGGCGCAAAGTTGATGAAAGGCACAGTAGCCTGCGGCTTTGGCGGAACGTTAGGCGTCGTCGGGTCTGCTACCTGTTCGTAAAGATGCTCGCTTATCTCCATGTTCCTGCGATTAGTCTCCTCGCGCATGTCGTCCGCGAGTTTTATTACTTCGCGCACGTACACGCCAACGTTGTCGGCCAACCCTGTGAACTCGACAGGGAGCACGTCCGCGTTCGCAAGCCGAAGCACAACGCGCCCGGCGGTCTGTGACAGAGCTATGCCATACTCGAAGTTCGGATCAATGAAGCGCGTGAAGTGGTCGAACGAATCGTATATGGAATGGTAAGAGCCGCCGCCGTCTTCGCCTCCATAGCCCAGATTCAGAGTTGCTATTCCTATGTGCTGAAGGAAGGGCGTGAAATCAGAGCCGGAACCCAGCGCGCCGATTCGCAAGTCCGCACGTTCTCTGGCTTCGCGGCGTTCGTCCGCGTCTCCGTTAATTATCTGGTTTGCGCGGTCACGCTCAAAAACCGAGATTCTCTTCTGCGGGTCTACGACATCTCGCGCCACTCCGTTGATAAATCTTTCGAGCGTGTGTGAACCCTCCATGCTAAGATACCCGCGCCCGTTCGTGTCAGAGTTGATGTAGACGGCGGCGTTTCTGCGCAGCATATCCGCGTGAGTCTCAACCCACTCGGTCGAGCCTATCAATCCGGGTTCTTCACCATCCCACGCGCAATAGACAATCGTACGCTTAGGCTTCCAGCCGGATTTGGCAAGCTCGCCAACGGCGCGTGCCTCTTCCATCTCTGCGACCAGCCCGCTCAGCGGGTCTTCAGCGCCGTTCACCCAGGCGTCGTGATGGTTGCCGCGTATGATCCACTCGTCGGGTCTTTCCGTACCGCGCAATCGAGCAATCACGTCGTAGGCCGGAACCATGTCCCAGTTGAATTCCAGCTTAAGGTGAACGGTCGCAGGGCCAGGCCCCAGGTGATAAGTCAGCGGAAGCGCCCCGCGCCAGCTTTCGGGAGCCATTGGCCCACTCAAAGCTTTAAGCAGAGGCTGTGCGTCGCCGTATGAGATGGGCAGCACAGGAATCTTCGTCAGCGTCGGCGCATTTTTTACAGGAAGCCTTTGAGCGTTCGCCGTCGCGCCCTCGTTCGGCGTCAGCGGGTCGCCGGGATAAAGCGGCATGTCTGCAACAGAGCCGCGCTGCGCGCCCCACTCGTTGCGCCACGCGCCTCTTGGATAAACGTCGCCCTGAAAATATCCGTCATTGCGCGGGTCAGAATAGATAATGCATCCAATCGCGCCATGCTCGGCTGCGACTTTCGGCTTGATGCCGCGCCACGATCCGCCGTAGCGCGCAATGACAATCTTTCCACGAACGTCAACGCCGCGTCTTTCAAGCTCTTCATAATCGCGCGGCACGCCATAGTTGACGTAGACCAGTTGCCCTGTCACGTCGCCGTCAACCGAGTAGGCGTTATAAGTAGGAAGCTGCTCTGCCGTCTGATTCGATGTCGCGTCCTCCGCAAGCGCAGGCTCCGCAAGGCGCGCCGTGTAACGCTCAGGCGAAACCATTTCGAGCAGGCGAGTCTTCGGCGTCGGGAACAGTACGCGAAACTCCTCTATGGAGGTTTCGTAACCCCACGAGCGAAACTGGTCTGCTATGAACTGCGCGTTATCATGGTCGTAAGCCGAGCCTAAGTGGTGCGGGCGAGCCGAGAGCCTGCGCATCCATTCGCGCAGATTCTCTCTGCGAAGAGAGGCATCGAAACGTGCCTCAAGCGCACGCTCGCTATCGGAACCCTCGCGCGAAAATCCCTGAAGCGGGCTGCTGTTAGATGTCGTCTGTGCGAATAGAGATGAGCACAGTAGGAGAATGACGAGAGAGCGAAAAAGGTTCTGACGCATTAACGCCTCCAAGAGAGTTTGGGAATTAAGTTGCTGATCGGACGAGCCATTGTAACCCGAAACGCAAGCGAACAAAAAAGAGAGTAGTGTCATATGTTGAAAATAAAGACCAACATTGATCGCTATCACATCTTCAAACTATGACATCACTCCTTTTTAGTCCCAGTACCCTTCATTGCTTCGCTCAGATGGAGCAAACCGTCTGATGAAAGAAGCATTTGATCGTTCGTTAGGAGCATCCGGTCATTAAAATGGAGCAAATGAAGCTCCGAATGGAGCAAACGAGAGGACGAATGGAGCATTTGTTCAACCGTTTGGAGCATTTGTTCGTTCGTTTGCTCCATTCGGGCGTCCAAACAGAGCATTCAAGCGTTCAAATGCTCCGTTCGGTTGGGCAAACGGAGCATTCGGGCGCTCGAACAGAGCAAATGAGAGGATGAACGGAGCATTCAGTCTGTCGTTAAGAGCGTTCGGGAGGTCAAATGGAGCAAACCAACGGTCTGTGGGCGAGGTGGATTGAAGATATGAGGCTGGTAGATATTGGCTCTTAGGTTCAACCCATCACACTACTTAAAAGAGACGAGGGCTGAGAGCAATACAGAGCGCGAGATGTCGAAGTGATGAATTAAACTCTTTTCAGTACATCCCCAATCACTTCGGCACTTCTGCACTGCTCTCATCCTCCGCCCGGCTATCTTCATACCATCGTTTGATAATGACATTTGAGCCTGAGAGGTGTACTTTTATCACCAATCCGGCTCTGCTCTATAAACAAATGTCGCTGCTTTCGTGATTGGAGGGAACACGTCATGCGCTCGCCAAAGAATTTCTGCCGAACTCTCTTTTTGATACTGCTCGTCGCTGGCCTGGTCTTGCCCTTGCTTCCTACTGCGAGCAGGGCAGACACTTTTCGACCCGTTGTGCGCGGTCGGCGCGGAGTGGTCGCGGGCGGACACCCGCTCTCGGTCGAGGCCGGATTGAGAATCTTGCAGCGCGGAGGCAACGCGGTTGACGCTGGCGTGGCTACTATCCTGGCAGCGTCCATCATAGAGTTCTCTCACTTCTCTTTCGGCGGCGAGGTCCCGATTCTCATAAAGCTCAAAGGCGGAGACGTGGCTGCGATTGAAGGCATGGGCACAGCGCCTATGCGAGCCACGCGGGAATTTTTTGAGAACCGGGCAAGGAGTCAAAGCGGAAGTGAAACGGGAAGCGCGCCTGACAACGCGCGAGCGCAGACAAGCGGCGGCGCAAGGTCTGGCGCAGAGATGGCTACGATGAGTGGGGCCAGGTCTGGCTTGATTCCTTCAACGGGGCCGCTCGCCGCGACTGTGCCGGCAGTGCTTGACGCATGCGTCACCGCGCTGGATCAATTCGGGACGAAATCTTTAAGCGAAGTGATAGAGCCTGCGATTGAGTTGGCCGACGGATTTCCCATTGACGAGCTTCGCGTCGAATATATCAAGACCCGCGCGCCTATCTTCTCTCAGTGGCCTGAAGCGAAAAGAATTTTCCTGCCCGGTGGAGAAGTGCCGAAGGTCGGAGACATCTTCGTTCAATCGGATCTTGCACGCACGCTTCGCTCGATTGTCGCAGCAGAAAGAGGCGCAGGCTCTCGCGGTCGTCATGCAGGATTGATGGCCGCGCGAGACTATTTTTACCGCGGGCCGGTGGGCCAAAAGATAGGCGATTACATGCAGCACAACGGCGGTCTTCTTTCTGCGGAAGACCTCGCGCGCTTTCATGCGGGCGTGGGCAAGCCTGTGATGACTTCGTATAGAGGTGTAGAAGTTTACAAGCCCGGATTCTGGACTCAGGGGCCTGTGATGATTGAAACCTTGAACATGCTGGACGGTTTCGACCTCAAGCGCATGGGACACAACTCGCCTGAATATATTCACACCGTCATAGAAGCGCTGAAACTTGGCTTCGCAGACCGCGACCGCTACTACGGCGATCCCAACTTCGTTCAGATTCCAATGCGCGAGCTGCTCTCGCCCGAATACGCTGCGATGCGCCGCAAGCTCATCAACGACAACCGCGCATCGCTCGAACAGCAACCGGGCGATCCCGTACACATGAAGCCGCTCACGACCGCGCAGCTTCAGCGCGTCGGAGCATCCGGTGTGCCCGAAGTCGAGCGCGCCAACGATACGACCTGCGTGAATGTCATTGACCACGACGGCAACATGTTCAGCGCAACGCCGAGCGGCGCATGGCTTCCTGCTGTGGTAGCAGGCGACACGGGCGTTTTGATGTCCGAGCGTTTACAGTCCGCGCTCACAGACCCGAACAGCCCGAACGTAGTAGCGCCGGGAAAACGCCCGCGCATCACGCTCTCGCCCACGCTTGTGCTGAAGAACGGCCAGCCCTTCATGGTCTTGAGCACGCCCGGCGGCGACAATCAGGATCAAGCGCTGTTGCAAGTCCTTCTCAACATCGTTGAGTTCGGCATGAACCCGCAGGAGGCCGTAGAAGCCCCGCGCTTCGATACGCTTCACCTCGTCAGTTCCTTCGACGACCACAGCTTCATCGCAGGCTCACTCAACATAGAATCGCGCGTTCCCGAAGCCACCATCCATCAACTCGAATCGCGCGGCCACAAAGTCAAAGTTCAATCCCCCTGGGGCACGCTCTCCTCGCCCACCGTAATCGTTTTCGACCCGCAATCCGGCGTCTCTTCAGCAGGCGCAGACCCGCGCCGTGGACGTTACGCAGTCGCGTGGTAAAACTTAGCGCCTCCAGCGTCTTTGCGTGAGATATAGTTTCACGCCAAGTCGCAAAGGCGCTAAGAAGAACGCAAAGAAGTTACTTGGATTCGAGATTATCTATGCGGTTTTCGACGTGAGCTTAATCCGCGCGAAGCTGAACCATGTCGTTAGCGAGCACACCCATCTTGCGGGAAATATCATGTAAGGAACTGTTCACTTCTCCTCTAAATTCGTCCAACCCCTGACGAACTTCTAAAATCTCAGCCAACGCGCGCTCCCAAATTGGTTTCGTCTCAACAGCACGCCGCTCCGCTTCATCTTCGAGTCTTTGTAAGCGCGCATCAATCGCATCGAATCTGGCGAACACGCGCTCTTCAAATGAGCGACCATCAGGAATGTTTTGTGTATTCTCTTCGCTCATATTCTCTCCTACCATTTCTACTTACATTGCCCAATCATCCTGCCCTGACAAAATATTATGCTGCCCTCGTATTTGCCAGTGCGCTGCGAATCTTGTCGAGCGCTCCCTCTAAAATCTCGTCCTCGCGTGCGATGCAGAGACGCATGTAGTTGTCCCATGTGTCGTTGTCTGTGAAGGCGCTGCCGGGGACTGCTGCGACCTGCGCGCGGCTCATCAGCATCTCGTTGAACTTCATCGCGTCGCCGTAGCCTTCGGGGATGCGCGCCCAGACGTAGAAGGCCGAGCCGGAGTCGTAAATCTGGAAGCCCAGTTCGTCAAGCACAGAGACAGCAGCCGCGCGCTTCGCTATGAAGCGCTCGCGCAATCTGGTGTAGTAGCTTTCGTCCGCCATCAACACTTCGGCCAGAGCTTTTTGCAATGGTGTGGGCGAGCAGACGTAGAAGACATTGTTTGCGTTGTTGATTGGCGCAAGTAGATCGCCCTTTCCAAAAGCATAGCCCAGACGCCAGCCAGAAATATTCCAGGACTTCGAGAAAGAGTTGACGGTGATTGTGCGCTCCCACATTCCCGGCAACGTGGCGATAGAGATGTGCGGTCGGTCGCCTACGACGTAATGCTCGTAAACTTCGTCCGCTATGCAGAGCAGGTCGAACTCCTCGCACGTTCGGGCGATTGCTTCAAGCTCCTCGCGCGTGAAGACTTTTCCCGTAGGGTTGACAGGCGTGCAGACGATAATCGCTCGCAAGGGGTATTCGCTGCGCGTCTTCAACTCACGACAACGTGCGCGCAGTTCATCAACGTCCAATTCCAAATCTTCGCCGCGAAGCGAAAGAACCTCGGTCGCGCCGCCAAGCTCCTCTATGATGCGGCGGTGGTAGGGATAGTAAGGCTCGAAGACCAGCGCGCTACTCTTTCGCAGGTAAGTTTGCGCGATGCTTATAAGGCCGCCCGTCGCTCCCGGCGTTATCAGCAGCTCAAGCGGTTTGGCATCCGCGTCAATCTCTATGCGGTTAATCGCAGCTAACTTTTGCGCCACCGCGCGCCGCAATTCACCCGCGCCTTCCGCGGGGCTGTAATGGTTCTGGCTCGCCGCTATCAATTCGCTCGCGGCCTGAGCCAAACGCGGGTCAATAGCTAATTCAGATTGTCCCTGCACAAGGTTTCCGATTTGAGGAACCATGCGCGTTATCTGTCTAATGTCGGGTCGGATTTTCGCGGTCATTGGCTTCATCGCAGTATAAGCGGATTCAGGCGTGCCGAATCCCCGTTCTCAGAAGTCTTCAGAGCAGAGATAATCTACATCTTTTCCCTGCGATTTGTATAACTCCCACGCTAGATGTAGGGTCTATTCGTTCTTGAGTGAAGCTAAGAAGATACTTCACCACTGGCGAGCACACGGAGATTATACAGAAACATTCAATTCTCTGTGCTTCCTCTGTGCTCTCTACGGTTTGCTCTCTTAGGTAGATTTGATCTTGAAGAGGCTGCCTGTAAAAGAGAGATTGGCGCTCTCTTTTGAATTAAACTCAGCCAACTCATCGCGCACTGCGATTAGTTCATGAATTAAATTATCTAACGCGCTCGCAATCGGCGCGGCATTCGTCTTACAGATGTCACGCCACATCTCCCAAGAGCTTTCCGCCAGCCTCGTCATGTCACGAAAGCCCGTGCCCGCAACTTCCAGAAGCGTCTGCGCATCAGGCCGACTTGATACCGTTTTGGCGAGCGCGCTCGATAACAGTTGGGGCAAGTGGCTCACGAGCGCCATTGTATGGTCGTGCTCTTCGCCGCTCATCAACACCACTCGCGCTCCAATTAGTTCGAGCGTCTGTTTGACAGCCGCCAGAGATTTTTCGTTCGCGCGCGAATCATCAACGAGGATGTAAGGCGCGTTAGTGAAGAGTTCGGCACGAGCGTGCGCTGTCCCACGCAAGTGGCTTCCGGCTACCGGATGCCCTCCGACGAAAATTTTCTCCTTCGATAAATGCACACGCGCCGCATTTAGAATCTCCTTCTTCGTGCTTCCGGCATCCGTGATAACAGCGCCATCTTTAACTCGACTACCATGCTCACCCATGAACTTTATGATTTCACCGACGGGCATCGCCAGATAAATGAGGTCTGAATCGGAAACACCGCCAGCGCCGAACGCTTCGTCCACTTCGTCAATCACATCAAGCCGCAACGCTTCATCCAGCGCACCGGTTGAGACATCCCATCCCGCGATTCTTTCCGCAAGAGAATACCGTCTCAAGGCCAGAGCGAACGAGCCGCCCATAAGCCCGCAACCCACGACCGTCACACGCCTCCACTTCATATTGGTCAGCATACCTTTCAAGCTGCTTTCACAGCATCATTCTGTGCAGCCATTTTACGAAACGGCTCGCAGAGCGCCTTCATCATAGCGGCAAAGCCTGCCGGGTCGAGCGACTGTGGGCCATCTGAAAGCGCACGCTCCGGGCACGGATGAACTTCTATTATTAATCCATCTGCCCCTATGGCGAGCGCGGCACGTGAAGCCGCAGGAATGAGAGCGCGCACGCCTGTGCCGTGCGACGGGTCGGCAATGACCGGCAGATGTGAAAGCTCTTTTGCTAGAGCTATAGAAGCAAGGTCCAGCGTGTTTCGCGTTGCGGTCTCGAACGTCTTGATGCCGCGCTCGCACAAGATTATGTCAGGGTTGCCGCCCGCCAGCAGGTACTCTGCGGCGAGCAGCCATTCTTTCACGGTCGCGGACGGCCCGCGCTTGAGCAGGATGGGGCGAGGCTGGCGTGCGAGTTTTCTCAGCAGCGAAAAATTCTGCATGTTGCGTGCGCCCACCTGTAGCATGTCTGCGTATTCCGAAACCACTTCCACATCCTCTGTGCTCATCACTTCTGTAACTACGGGTAGACCCGTTGCGCACCGCGCCTCTTTCAAAAATTCCAGCGCCTCTATTCCAAGCCCCTGAAAGTCGTAGGGCGAAGTGCGCGGCTTGTACGCTCCGCCGCGAAGAAGATGCGCGCCCGCCGCTTTCACAGCCAGCGCCGTCTCCATCAATTGCTCGCGCGACTCTACAGAGCAAGGCCCCGCAATCACTACAGTCTCGCTGCCGCCAATGCGCACGCCGCCGACATCAACTATGGTTCTGTCCTGTTTGATCTGGCGGCTGACGAGCTTGAAAGGATGCGTTATGGGCGTCACATCGACGACGCCCGGCGCTGCCAGCAGAGCTTTCAACTCCTCGCGCCTCTCGCCGCTGCCGACCGCTCCTATGATGGTGCGCTCCACGCCCCGGCTAACGTGCGCGCTAAAGCCGCATTCCTCTACACGCTCGATTACGTGCTTAATCTCTTCCTCCGTCGCATTTCCTGACATCACTATAATCATGGCTTCGGTTACTCCTTAAAAGTATTTCTGCGTTAAGATCATCACCAGCTAATTCGCCCGCGCTCCTTTACGCGACCGGCTATCCGTTCTCTTCATCATTCGAGTCTCTTTTCTCTTCAATGACACGAGCCTGAACGCGGCGCGATTCCGCCAGTATGCGCACGAAGATTCTGCCGACCGCGCGCTCGTCCAGAGGGCCGCGATTCGCGCGTCGCACATGCATGAGCACTGCGCTCTCGCGCTCTGAATCGCGTAAAGGCAGTTTGCCCGAAACTTTCAGTTCCGCGACTTTCGCCGCGAGCCGCGCGCGTTCGTTCAAAAGCCTCAGCAACTCTTTGTCAACCGCGTCAATCGCCGCGCGCCAGTGCTCAATATTCTCGCCCATAGCCCTACCTCCGTCTGCGCTTTACTGCCAGAGAATCCCTCACGTGATTCGCCAAAATGAAAACCGACCGCGACTCTACATCATTCGGAAGGTCGCGGTCGGCTCTCGTCTAAAACTTTCGCGCTTTGTTCAGCAGATCATAACTTTGTTCATGCGCGCACGCTTTGGCCTGCCTCCCGCCCTCCGTAAGAGTAGCGATAGGTATAAGCGAAATAATAGTATCTCTCTGCGCGCTGCATAGCTCTAATCAACGAAGCGTCTCATCCACAGGCGCTCCCCGCTCGACAGTCAATATATGGGAGCATGAAAAAGCTTGTCAATACTATTTCCAACAAGGGGAGAGATAGTTCATAGTGCCCAGACGAGCAGGAGGCTCTGGCAGAATAGATGAGCCGAGCGTGTGACGGAGTTGGCTCGCCTACAGCTTTTCTTCTTATCTTAAAATCTCAAAACTCTTCAATGCATGCTCCTCAAGCTTGCGGGTAATCTCGTCTCTTCGCGCGGCGTTGACGCCATCGCCTGTGACCTGGGCTTCGCTTGCCCCGAACTGATTCAGGTCTTCATAAAAGACTGCCAGAAGCTCGCTACGGTGGGATTCGTCAACCATGCGAACGAATCGTTGAAAGGCGATTTCACCCGGCAGATGGTAGCCTTTGCTTTCAAGAAACGCAGCGCCGCGCGCAGCGTCCGAATCGGGATATTGCTGGCGGAAGGCCGCTACGTTTCCGAAAGACGTGTCCGTGAGAAATTGCTGTCCGCCGATTGTGACCGATCTGGTCATAGAGTAATTGTAGGTGTGTGTGTTCGACGGCAGGTAGCCCTCGAACTGGAAGAGCAACAGGCGCTTGATGCGATGCTGGCTGTCGGCTTCTACGAAGTAGTGCTGCTCGGCGCGCGCCACGTTGTAGAGTATGAAACTCTGGCCGCCAACGTACCTGTATTTTCTGGAAACTTTAATCCGAATTCGAGGCTGCGCATCCGATGTGAGCGTGTTGCCACTGACATGTCGCAACAATTCATCTTCCGCATTAGCGCCCGCTTGCGTTTGAGCGTGATAGACGACCGGATAGATACACACAGCGGCAAGCAAGCAGGCAAACAAGCTTCCGGAAATCAACGCACGTTTTTTCATATTCATCCTCTTCGGTTGAAACAGAAAGCCAACAATGCTCAGTCTCTACATGAAACCTTATTGCGATCAAGCGCCAGATAATGCCTCTTCAACTTCTCCTTCAGCAGTCTGCTCTGCTTCTCTTTTCTCATCCGGTGCTTCCAACCAGATGGTTGCGAGAGGCGGGATAGTCAGCGCGAATGAGAAGGGTTGACCATGAAATGCGTGCTCTTCGGCCTCGAACTCCGCGGGGTTCAGCACGTTGCTGCCTCCGAAATTTTGTGCGTCTGTGTTCAGGATTTCTCTGTAGATGCCTGGGCGAGGCAGGCCAACGCGGTAGCTGCGTCGCACGACCGGGGAAAAGTTTGAGACGCAAACTATCACCCGTCCTGATGCGGGCGCGATGCGCAGGAAGGCTATGGTGTTCTCAGGTGCGTTACTGGCATCAATCCACTGGAAGCCCGCAGGAGTGTCATCGCCTTCCCAGAACGCTGAGTTTCCCACGTAGACTCTGTTCAACTCGCGCACCATGTCGTGAAGGCCGCGATGGAAGTTTTCATTCAGAAGATGCCAGTCAAGACTTCGCTCTTCGCTCCACTCTCGCCACTGGCCGAATTCGCCGCCCATGAAGAGAAGTTTCTTGCCGGGATGCGCCCACATGTAGGCCAGTAGAGCGCGAAGGTTTGCGAATCGTTGCCACAAATCGCCCGGCATCTTATTTATCAAAGAACCTTTCATGTGAACCACTTCGTCGTGCGAGAAAGGGAGTATGAAATGCTCGCTCCATGCGTACCAGATGCCGAAAGTGAGTTTGTCATGATGATAAAGACGATGCACAGGGTCTTTCTTAAAATATTCGAGCGTGTCGTGCATCCATCCCATGTTCCACTTGAAATCGAATCCGAGTCCGCCCGCGTAAACGGGTCGGCTCACACCCGGCCACGCGGTCGATTCTTCAGCCACCATCATCACGCCACGATGCCGCGCGTGAATTATCTCGTTCAACTCTTTCAAGAGTTCTATCGCCTCTATGTTTTCTCGCCCGCCGTACTTATTGGGAATCCACTGCCCCGCATCGCGGCTGTAATCCAGGTAGAGCATGGAAGCGACCGCATCAACGCGAAGCCCGTCAATGTGAAACTCGTCAACCCAGTAGAGCGCGTTCGCTATCAGAAAATTTCTGACTTCGTTACGCCCGTAGTTGAAGATGTATGTGCCCCAGTCCGGGTGCTCGCCCTGTCGCGGGTCTGCGTGCTCGTAAATGGCGAAACCGTCGAAGCGCCCCAGCGCGTAGGCATCTTTCGGAAAGTGTGCGGGAACCCAATCCATGATGACGCCAAGCCCGCGCCCGTGCAGGTAGTCAACCAGGTAGCGAAAATCATCCGGCGTCCCGTAGCGCGCCGACGGCGCATAATAGTTTCCGACCTGATAACCCCACGAGCCGCCGTATGGATGCTCTTTGAGCGGCATGAACTCTACATGCGTGAAGCCCATCTCCGTGACATAATCTGCTAGCGGCGCGGCTATCTCGCGGTAAGTGAGCGGACGATTCTCTTCTTCGGCAACGCGCCGCCATGAACCCAGGTGAGCTTCATAAATCGAGAGCGGCTCTTTCTGATGCTCGCTTCTTTCGCGCTTCCCGATCCATTCTTCATCATTGAATGAGTATGCTCGCTCGAAGACTACGGAAGATGTGGCGGGCGGAACTTCTGTGTAGAAGGCGTAAGGATCAGCTTTCAGGAAAGGCAGTCCGCGCGCCGGGTGAATCTCGAACTTGTAGAGAGCGCCCGCAGACAAATCGGGCACGAAAATCTCCCACACGCCGGACGCCCCCAGCAGGCGCATCTGATGCAATCTTCCGTCCCATGAATTGAAATCCCCCACGACGCTCACGCCCCGCGCGTGCGGTGCCCACACTGCAAACGAAACGCCGTCAATGCCATTTATCTCGCTCATGTGAGCGCCCAGCTTCTCGTAAATCTTTTCGTGATGCCCCTCGCCAAAAAGGTGCAGGTCGAATTCGCTCACCGTCGGCAGAAACGAATATGGGTCGCGCTGCGTGAAGACGTTGCCATCGCCGTAGTGAGCTTCTAAGCGATAAGGGAAGACTTCGTTGCGGTCTGCCACGTGAAGCTCGAAGAAACCGGACGGGTGCGATTGCATCATCTCGCGCGGCTCGTCCCCGTCAATGAGAAGATTTACGCGAACGGCGTCTGGACGAAGCGCGCGTACGATGACTCCCTGCGATAACGTGTGCGCTCCCAGGATTGAATGCGGGCTGCCATGCGAGCAGGAGAGCAAACGGCCAAGCTCTTCGTCGGAAACTGTCGGGTAGCTAATCTCAACGCTCTGGCTTGCTTCTTCGGCTTCAATCTTTTTTCGCTTGGATGCAGAGCGCAAACGCCTTTTCTTTGGCTCAGTTGCCGCGCCTGCTTCGTTTCCGGCAGACTCGCTATCAGCGCGCGTTAAACCCTCTGAGACTGTAGTCTCAACAACCTCAGGTGAACTTTTTTTCCTTCCCGCCGGTTTTCGACTCATCTAAGCGTGACCTCGAACTATTGCGTGCAACTAAACATCAGGTCAGTAACGCCAGCTTAAGCTGGGCGGGGAGCAGAAGGGATGAAGGATGAGGGCGAAGGGATGAATAAGAAGGAGTGATAGCGTCAACACGCAATTAGCTCAACCCTTTTCATCCCTCATCCTTCATCCCTCATCCCTTCTTTCATCCCTTCTATCAGGCGGTACTGACCTTTCTTTATTCAGGAGACACGAATTGTACTCGCAGCGCCAACAGCGTGTCATCCCCATTTTCATTTGATCTGTCGAGTGTTACCTGATTTCAGCCATCGCGCTGTTTGAATTTCCAGTGACACCACCCTGATAAGCGTGTAAATTACCGCAGATTATGTCGGGCAGTTCTCCTTTAACAGTTCTGGTCGTGGAAGATTACGAAGACTCAAGATGCCTTTGGAGAGTTGCGCTGGAGGAGCGCGGCTACAGGGTATTGGAGGCTGCGGACGGGCGCGAGGCTGTGAAGGTCGCGCTGCGCGAGCGTCCGGAAATTATATTGATGGATTTGACGCTTCCCGTCATGGACGGTCTTGCGGCAACGAGGCGCATAAGGCAGACGCCGAAGACAAGAGGCGCGCTCATTGTGGCCGTCACTGCGCACCATGAATCGAATTATCGCAAGCAGGCGCTCGATGCCGGATGCGACGCTTACGTTACCAAGCCCATTGACTTCGACTGGCTCAACGACCTGCCGGGCCAACTCCTGCCAAAGGATTCGGAATAGAGAACGCGGAATGCAAACCTCTTATCTTCATAACAGCATGGCTTTCATGCTCACATCTGCGCTCTCAAACCGTTGAGAAGCTCACGCGCTCGCACGGCCTCATGGCTTCGCGGGTAGTTTCTCAGAATCTCGCGCCAGCTCATCCCATCATAGTGAAACTGTTTTGTCGCGCGGTCGAAAGTGAAAGACACGCCCTGACGACGGTAGCGATCAAGCCCGCTGTAATTCATGAAATAGGTGAAGGCTGGCGCGCCTCCTGCCTCTATCTCCTGCTCGTCCAATCTTCGCTGTGCCTCATGCGAGAGGCGCGCGGCAGCAGCTTCAGCCGCCTCGCCCAACAGTAGAAGAACCTGCGGTTGCAGAGGCGATCTGGGGAACATGTCAAGGAAGATACGCGCGCGAGCTATTCGCTCGAAATCATCTGAAGCCAGTATAAGCCGCAGGATGCGCTCGCCTTCGCCAACGCGCCCCGGCGCGGCCAGAGCCTCCGCCTGCACCCAGCCGCCCGTGCGCCTTGTCACGCTCACGCGATAGAAGGTCACGCCGTCGTCAGAGCGTTTCATGCCCGTGATTGCAACTGCACGCCCACGACTCATTCTCTGAAGAAGCGTCGCGGAAAGGCTCGGCGCGTCGCGCAAAGCAGCAAGTCTTTCGTCAATCACTACAGCCGTGCGGCCAGGCAAAACAGCGCGCCGTCTCTTTGCGGATGCAGTCTCCACGGAACAGAGCAAGCAGATTAGGATAGAGAGCGCGATGGTTGAAACCGTTTTAGAGTTTGATAGATGCGATCTACAGGTTGAGAACGATGAGAGAGCAGCAGACATTTTTGCCTCCTTTGAGTGGGCATGAGGTTAATGAGGGCAACTCGTTTTCGCGCCTGAAAGTTTTTTTCGGTAGAAAACTTTCAGCGAGGTGTGCGTCTGCGAGTCGCAGTAAAAGAGGTTGAAGGTTTCACGCGCGCTTCGGCTGCCAGAACTTTCTGCGAAATGCCAGCGTGATGAAAATGGCAGATTGCCAGAGCAAGAGCATCCGCAGCATCGTGTGGCTGCGGGGCTTCTCGCAGATTCAGTAGCACGCGCACCATCTCCTGCACCTGATGCTTCTCCGCATTGCCGTAGCCCACTACAGTCTGCTTCACCAGACGCGGGCTGTATTCAGAAATCTCCAGACCGGCTCGCTCCGCAACCAGCAGCGCCACGCCGCGCACCTGTCCCAGTTTCAGCGCGACCTTAACATTCGTCGCGTAAAAGGCTTCTTCAATCGAGCACGCATCAGGATTGAGCCGAGCGATCACCTCTTCCAGCCCCTCGCTTATCTTCAGGAGCCGCGCCGAAAACCTCTCGCGCGGGCTGGCCTTAACAGTCCCGTACTCTACAAGATTGTAGCGACGCCCATCGCCCTCGACCACGCCCCAGCCCGTAGTCTCGCTCCCCGGATCAATTCCCAATACGCGCATGGCAATAAGATTAAGCGTTCTTCAATAGTTTCTCAAGAACAATGTTAGAACATGATTAAGGATAGTTAGCGCCGGTTGCTGTAATAAATTTTCATAACACTTACGACTGCCTTTTAAGCCATTGCCATGTCAGCTTCCGAGATGTCGAAATTGGCAGAGACCTTTTGAACGTCGTCGTGGTCTTCCAGAGATTCCATTAACTTCAGCATCTGGCGCGCGTCCTGGCCTTCCAGCTTAACGTATGTTTGCGGAATCATCTCGACTTCTGCGACATGCGGCTCGATGCCTGCGCCTTTGACCGCCGTCAACACTGCATCGAAGTTTTCGGGCGCGGTGATTATCTCGAAATTGTCCTCATCGTCGCGCAGGTCGTCAGCGCCCGCGTCCAGCACCAGTTCAAGCAGATCATCTTCCGACTTGTCCGCCCTGCTAACGACGATGTACCCCTTCTTGTCGAACATGTGGCGCACAGCGCCGCTTGTGCCAAGGTTGCCGCCGTTTTTCGAGAAGATGTGGCGAATCTCCGCGACCGTGCGGTTGCGATTATCCGTCACAGAATCAACCATGACAGCCACGCCGCTCGGCCCGTAGCCCTCATAGGTTATCTCCTCATATGACACACCCTCTTCAGCGCCTGTGCCGCGACGTATCGCGCGATCAATCGTGTCGTTCGGCATGTTCGCGCCCTTAGCGTCCGATACGGCCTTGCGAAGCCGCGCGTTTGCGTTCACGTCGCCGCCCCCTGTACGAGCCGCGACCTGAATCTCTTTGATTAACTTGGTGAAAAGTTTTCCGCGCTTCGCATCCAGCGCGCCCTTTTTATGCTTAATACTGTGCCACTTGGAATGTCCTGACATTGATTATGATCTTCCTCTAGAAAGTTCTATTAATCGTAGGCGGGCATGGAATATATCACGCGCTTTTCGCAGCAAGCAACAGCGGCTCACTGCGAGTAGCGGGGCGATAGTGCATTGCTAATAAATTTGAGCCAATGATTATGCGGCCTCTGCATGCAAGCAACGGGCTATGCTCCTAATATATCACTGCGCGCTCATTATATTTGTAAGCTTCGCGCTGCTGCCGCCACTGACGCGAACTTGCTTGAGCTTACTCGTCTGCCCGCTCCTGATTTCGACCGCACGAACGGGAACGTCGAAGTATCGCGCGAGCGTGCGAATCAACTCTCGGTTTGCCGCGCCCTCGACCGGAGGAGCGGCAATGCGTACACGCAGCGCGCCGTCATGCTCGCCCACAACTTCATTTCTGGAAGCGCGTGGCACAACGCGCACCTGAAAGTGAAGCGCTCCGTCTCGCTCTGTGAAATCAATCAAGCTGGATTTCCTCTGGAATTTATTTGGCGGGTCAGCGCAGGAGCGTTCCCGCGACAGCAGCCTTCAGCAGCCAGATGAGAATGAATGCAGCAATCGGTGAAAGGTCGAAAGGGCCTAAGGGCGGAATCATGCGGCGCAACGGCGCGAGCAGCGGTTCCGTAACTCTCACAAGAAAGCGCATGATGCGGTTCGAGTAGCTCACCATCCCCCACGAAAAGATTATGCGTATGAAGATAAGGAGCGCGTAGATGTCCAGCGCGCCGTAAAGCAGGTGGCCCAGCAAGGCTACGAATGCTCCGCGCCGCGCGCTATTGATGACGGCGACAATCGTACCCAGAATGCTATCGGACAGTTGTACGACGAACCAGCCGAGCAGTATCGCTATGAGAATCACTAACAGCGGCGCGTAGTTTGGCTCTATCCCTAAGCGAACGAGAGCGCGCTTGACGGGCGTGATTATAGGGTCTGTGACGTGCCGCAGCATGAGGGACGGGCGGCTGAAAGGATTTACGTCCGTATACTGAAATATCATGCGCAGGATCATCAGCAGGACAGTCGCCACTATGGCGATCACCACGCCGTAAGAGATGAACATGCTGATTGCTGTTATGACTTCCATAGATTAAAGCGAAATGATTTTCAACGAATAAGCTGTACTCACAATCAGAATACGAAAAGCGAGATGGTCGAAGTTCAATTCACGAATGGCGCTCGCCGAAAATCGCTGTGCCTACGCGCACAATGGTCGCGCCTTCTTCAATGGCTATCTCGAAGTCGTGGCTCATGCCCATTGAAAGCTCGCCCGCCAGTTCTCCGAACGCGCCTCTCGTTTGAAATTCGTCGCGAAGTGCGCGCAGGCGACGAAAGTACGGGCGCGCCTGTTCAGCATCATCGAAAAATGGCGGGAGCGTCATCAGACCCGTCAATCGCAATCGGGCGCAGGCTTTGACCGTTTCTATTATCTCAGGCAACTCCCGCACGCTCGCGCCCGCCTTCGTAGCTTCGCCTGCCAGATCGACCTGAATCATCACAGGAAACTCTTCACGCCCTTCTTTCATAGAGATGCGATCAAGACGGCGCGCAAGCTCCGCAGAATCCAGGGAGTGAAGCACGTCGAAGAGTTGAGTTGCGCGGCGCGCCTTGTTCGCTTGCAAGTGGCCTATCAAGTGCCAGCGCGCAGACTTGCGACCGATCTCTTTAATCTTGTTTTCAGCCTCCTGAACGCGGTTCTCGCCGAAATCGGTTGCGCCCGCTTCGATTGCGCGCCGCAGAGTTTCCGCCGTATGCGTTTTGCTGACGGCGACGAGCGTGACTTCAGATGCAGAACGTCCCGCGCGCGTCGCTGCCGATTCTATGCGACCTTGAACTTCCATCAGGCGTTCGCGTAAATCTTCCGCACTGTAATCAATCTTCTGCGTCGGTCTCATAAAAACATAGAGCACGCTTCGGCCATCTACGCGCCAGAGCAGTCTTCGGTTGATTATGGCCTTGCGTGTCTTGACTACCCAAAGAAATATCACGCAAAGACGCTAAGACGCAAAGAGAGCGCAAAGATGAGAGGCGCACAGTAGCAAAAGGCTGGCCGGTTGTGTGAGGCTCACATCTGAATCAGAGCAGGTGTTCTTACGCCTTTCGATTTCTTGACAGCCTTCGCGGGCGGCACGTATATTCAATAGCATAAATGTTTTCGCGGATGTGGCGGAACTGGCAGACGCGCAGGTCTCAGAAGCCTGTGATGGCGACATCGTGGTGGTTCAAATCCACTCATCCGCATTAACAAGAAAGCTAAAAGGCGAGCCAACTCCAGCGGCTCGCCTTTTCGTTTCGACCTCTTCCCTTTTCGGATCAATCTACTGAAAACTATCTCCCGGCAGCGATGCCCATGTTGACCTGCGCAATCGCCTCAGCGACAAGGTTCATAGCTTTAACGCGATAGCCGCCCTTTGTGGCTGTTGCCTGTTGTAGATTATCTTGCGCATGCTGAAGACTAGAAAGCGCAGCCTGCATGTGCGGCTGATCCGGGTAAGACGAGGCCGCTTCGGCCACAGGAAAGTCGCCCGTAGAATCATGCGTGCGGTCGAATTCTATTCCCTCCTGGACTGCGGCAATAGCCCTGTTAGTCAGATTCAAAGCTTTCGTCCTGTGTCCACCCTTGTTATGTTCCGCCACCTGCAATTCGCGTTGAGCGTTCATCAGATCGGACAACGCGGCCTGCATTTTCGGTTGATCCGCAGCAGGTGCAGAGACGGCAAGAGATTTGGCGTAGCCCGCTGCCACCAGTCCAATTGAAAGCAGCAGAATGCTCACAGTTTTCAACTTCATATTCAAGACTTTCTCCTTTCAAATATGGGAATGGATACGAGGAGTTATGTTGAAGAGTGGCGCAACATTACTACACGTTCGGGCTTCTGGCAAGGATTCGGATTTTCTAAAATTTTATGGACGCAAGCTATGCAGACGAAGGAAGAGTTAGGTCAATCCTGAGCAATCCCATGAGACTCGAAAAATGACTGAATCAAAACCGCTGAATGCGCCGGCGATCAGTTAATCGCCTCCGACACATCGTCTGCGCCACGCGCGGCGCGAGCATCCGTGACAATCAGCCGCTGTTCGTCGAAGAGGCTTGAATCGAGAAGCGTCTGAACCCAGTATTCGCCCGTTGTAGGGAAAGTCACGTTCACAAAAAAGCTAATGTTATCGGCGAAGGCTCCGGGCGCGACCTCGAAGCGCGTGGGCTGCGAGACAACTATGGGGTGCTGGCGGTCGGGCGTTAGAATTCTGACCTCAGAAAGATGCGTGCCCTCGCCGCGCCAGTGGTTGACGACCGCAAACTTTATCAGCGAGACGGGCACATGCTCGACCACTATGTTCTGGAACACGCCCATCAAAGACAGCTTGCTGCCGACCTCCAGGCGCACGTCGTCGCAAAGAATTGTGTAAACCAATTCAAGGCTGTTCTTCTGTTCAGTTGAACTCATATCTTTCTCCAATACATTTTCAAATCTCAAATTTGAGATTTCAAATCTGAAATCCTTAGAATCAATAAATCAAAGTCGTTCAAATCGGTCGAGCGCATAATAGTCTCATAGTTTGAGATTAAGAACTGGTGCATAACAGCACCATAGTTTCAAATCAACTCACTATTCTGCGCGTTACTGCTTAAAAGAGAGCCTTTCAGCAGAACTTTACCGAATCATCTCTCTGAATGCGGCCTCGTCAATTATTTTCAGGCCGAGCGCCTGCGCTTTGTCCAGCTTCGAGCCTGCCTCTTCGCCCGCCACGATGTAATCCGTCTTCTTGCTAACGGAAGAGGTGACGCGCCCGCCACGCGCTTCAATCAGCGCCCGCGCCTCGTCGCGCGTCATCGTTTCCATCCTACCGGTCAGAACGAACTGCTTGCCAGCGAACTCTTCATCGTGCGCGGTTTGCGCGCCCGTCTCCATTTCAGTCCTTACGCCGCATTCGCGCAAACGTTCGCACAGGTTCAGATTTCCAGCATCGTCGAACCAATCGCGCACGCTCTGTGCTACGGTCAGGCCGATTTCCGGGATGTCGTCCAATTCTTCAACGCTCGCCCGGCTCAAACGATCAAGCGAGCGAAACTGGCGCGCAAGTATCGCGGCGGTTCTGTCCCCGACGTGGCGAATGCCGAGCGCGTAGATGAGTTGGGGAAGCTCTCGCCGCTTGCTCTCCTCAATCTGCCCCAACAGGTTCGACGCAGACTTTTCAGCCATGCGCTCAAGCGCGGCCACGTCTTCCAGCTTCAGCGCGTAAAGATCACCGACATCTCGAACCATATGCTTTTCAACCAACTGCTCTACGAGCGCGTAGCCCAAGCCCTCAATTCGCATCGCCCGGCGCGAGGCGAAATGCAGAAGCCGCGCTTTTAATTGCGCAGGACAATCCGCCGCGATGCAGCGCGCGACCACTTCTCCTTCCGGGCGCGAGACTATGCCGCCGCACACAGGACATTTTTTCGGAAAGCGAAAAGGCTTCTCTTCACCCGTTCGGCGCGACTCTATAACTTTAATTACTTTGGGAATTATCTCGCCGCTCTTTTCTATCAACACCCAGTCGCCCAGACGCACGCCAAGACGCTTTATCTCGTCCTCGTTATGCAGAGTCGCGCGAGCGACGGTCGTGCCCGCGAGCAGGACAGGTTGTAAGTTGGCAACGGGCGTGAGCGCGCCCGTTCGACCTACCTGCACGACGATTGATTCGACCTGCGTGGTGGCCTGCCGCGCAGGGTATTTGTAAGCGATAGCCCAGCGCGGCGCTTTCGTCGTCGCGCCGAACTCATCCTGCAAAGCCGTCGAATTGACCTTTACAACTACGCCGTCAATCTCGTACCCCAACTCGTCGCGCCTCATCTCCATCTGGTTGCAGAACTCTATGACTTCATCAATGGAAGCGCATAGCGCGCGATTGGTGTTCACGCGAAAGCCTGCGCGCTCTAACCATTCGAGCGCCTGCCAGTGCGCAGCAAAGGGTTTACGCTCTCCGCTCAACACGTCGTAGGCGAACATATCCAGGCGGCGTGCGGCGACTATCTTCGGGTCTAGTTGACGGATAGTTCCGGCGGCAGCGTTGCGCGGGTTGGCAAACTTCGGCGCGCCCTCCTCCTCGCGCTCCGCATTGATTTTTTCAAAGACGCTTCTGGGCAGAAACACTTCGCCGCGCACCTCGACTTCGCGCCCTATGTCGCCAGCCGAATTCAATCTCAACGGGACGCTGCGAATCGTTCGCGCGTTCTGCGTGACCTCTTCGCCTCGCCTTCCGTCGCCGCGCGTCACGCCGCGCGCGAGCACGCCACCATCGTAAAGCAGCGAGATTGAAAGCCCGTCAATCTTCAATTCCGCGACGTACTCGAACGGGCGACCATCTGCAAGTTTTCTACAACGCTCGTCGAACGCTCGCAGGTCGTCAATGTTGTAGCTGTTGTCCAACGAAAGCATAGGGCGGCGATGAACGTATTCTGGAAAGCTTTCTGCCGGGCGGCCTCCGACGCGCTGCGTTGGGCTATCGGGCGCAACAAGCTCAGGATTTTTTTCTTCAAGCTGCTGAAGGCGCGCCAGTAGCCGGTCATACTCCTCGTCGGAAATCTCAGGGTTATCGTGAACGTAATAAAGCTCCTCGTGGCGGCGAATTTCCGCACGCAGCTCTTCAACCTCGCGCTTGACTGTACGCATTTTTGCAGGCAACTTCAGCGTCCTTCAGATTTTTTAGATTAGCAAGTCGTTCGATAACATCATAGCCGAACGCGCGCGGATGGCAAATTCAGAAGATGCTCTTCGGCGAGCGAGGTACGAGATTGTTTAGCTTGTCTGCTCTCTTTCGCTTCGTGGCTCAGACGGTGGATGATGCGACCGACATACTTGATGTTCTGAATAAAATCTTCAACACGTATGTTCTCGTCAGGCCCATGTGGGTTAGAGCCTGCGTAGCTCGTGCCGAAAGATACTACGGGAGTGGGAGGCGACTGCACGCCGCAGACCGCGCCGACAGGCCCGCTCGAAGGATCAAGAGGAAAGATGACGGGCGGCGCGCCGTAAATTTCTTCGGCGGATTCAATTGCGGCGCGCGCGACCGTTGATTGCGCGGAAGATTTTGCGAGCGGCGCGCTGCCCAGTTCTATGATCTCTATGTCCTTGAAGCCGCGCACGTCCAGATGCTCGCGCAGTAGATTCACGACTATCTCCGGCGTCAAATCCGGCACGAGTCGAAAATCGAGCCTAGCCATAGCAGTGCCCGGCAGCACAGTCTTTGCTCCAGCTTCTGTGTGTCCCGTCTGAATCCCGCAGATAGAGCAGGTTGGGCCAAAGATATGCTCCTTGATGAGCGTGTGGCCTTTCATCTGTCGCACCCAACCGCTTATGCGGAACTCGCGCTTGAGTCCGGTTTCGTCAATCTCGATGGATTTGAGCGCCTCTGTGTCTTCCAGCGAAATAGGCGCGACATGAGACGAGAATCCGTCAATCGTAATCACACCCTTTGGCGACGTGATTGTAGAGAGAGCCTGCACGAGCCGCCACGCAGGGTTGGGCACAATCGCTCCCCACTTTGAATGAAGGTCTGATCGCGCTCCATGCACGCGCAGTTCTATGAACGTAATTCCTTTAAAACCCAGGCTCACGACGAAACGCTCTTTCGTATCTTTGTTGCCCTCATCCCAGATGCAGCCGTCCGCATGAAGCAAGTCCGCATGCTCTTTCGTGAAGCGATAGAGGCTGGGACTTCCAAGCCCGTCCTCGCCCTCGACTATGAATCGCAGGCAGATGGGAAGTTTTCCGAAACTCTTTTGATAGGCTTCGACAGCCGCCAGCCTTGCCACCAGATCACCCTTGCTGTTCGATACGCCGCGAGCGTAGAGCTTTCCGTCCTCAAGGGTCGCCGAGAACGGGCCGTATGACCAGTTGGTCAGTTGGCCCAGGGGCTGCACGTCGTAATGACCATAGACGACGAAGCAGCGCGGCCCTGCGCCAGCCTCGCCGAAAAGAATCGGATAACCACTCCCAATCTTGAACGAGCGCGTGCCAACCCCCGTGCGCTGCATCAACTGTTCGACCGCTTCGGCCATCGCGCGCATGCCTGTGCCGCGCGCAGCCACGGACGGCATGCGGCACATCGCCTGTAGCCGCTCGGTAAACGAGCGCGCCACGCGATCAACATAACGGTCGAAACGTGCGAAGGTCATAAAAGCCGTGAATCGTAAATCGTAAATCGTGAATAGAAGTTGAAGCCTTTCGCATCCTGCCTTACCTATTCATTATTTACGAAACAACAGATAGCGCGGATGCTCTGCGTCGCGTTGAAAGGCGGCGCAAATTAGTCCGGATGCGAAAGCGTTCTGAAATTCGTGGCGGACTCGCAGTTGTTCGCGCCGCGCCGATTCCGTATCTGATGACTGAAGCGCGCTCCAGTTCGGGGGAATCTCTATTGATGCTTCCGGTTCAGGCAAGCGGTCTGGCGCGCGGCCTTCGGCCAGAGCCGCGACGCGAGTGTGGTCTAGTTCCCATTCGGCAAATAGCCGGTCGCTGTCAAGACCATGCGCCTTGCCGGACTCAGATGGAATCGTGTTGTAGTCCGTGCCGTAAAAGTTTTCCGCGTATGAGCGCACGACTACGCCCAGACGATTAAGATTGAAATGGGCGTTACGCGCCTGCATAGGGTCCCAAGTCCACTTGATGTAATTTCTTCCTTCCAGCAGAGCGCGCTCGCGTTGCGCAAACTTCAATCGCGCCCCAACGCCGTGATTCTGATAATCGCGCGCCACAGCCATCATGTGCGAGTAGCCAATGATTTCATCCCGACCGCGAACAGCAACCAGATGATGCACGAACCCGACCATTCTATCGCCATCGAACGCGCCGAGCGTCCAGCCGCCCGCCATGCGCGAGACAATCAGGTGGCGGCGCGGGCTTATCTCCAGGTCAGGCAAGCCAAACGCCTCGCGTTGCAAACGAATGCACCCATCGTACTCTTCAATCGTAGCGCATTCGCGTATCTCGATCATAACGGTTTCAAGTTAAAAAAGAGGTGAATGGTAAATGGTAAATGGCAAATAGAACTGCTTTTATCCATTCACCATTCATCTCTTTTCCGGCGGGCGCGACGGTAGCTCTATGGTGGCGCTCAGGCCGCGCGTGTCGCGGTTTTCAAGATGGACGCTGCCGCCCAGCATGTCTATCAGGCGGCGCGCTATCACCAGACCAAGCTCGTTCATGCTCGCTGCCTCTCCCGACGGCGCTTTCAGATCAATCGGCTTGAACACCTGCGCAGGATCGCGTAAAGGCTCGCCCTCGTCTTCAATGATAATCTGGAAACGTGATTTGTCCGGGCACTCTACGCGCCCTATTATTTTTTGTCCCGCGCGGCTGCGACTGATGGCGTGAGCCAGGAAGTTGTAGAGCACCTGCCGCAGTTTCCCTTCGTCAGAAACGATTGAAGGAATGTCATGCAATGGCGGACAGTCAATCTCTACCTCCTGCTTCTGCGCTAAACGCGCCACAGCCGCGCATGACTCGCGCAAGGTTTCGCTTAAAGAGAATTCATGAAGGAAAAGCTCCGTGTGCCCCGCTTCAAGGCGCGATAGATCGACAAGCTGGTTGAGGCTCGCCTGCAACTGCATCCCTGCGGCCTGAATCTTCTCGCAGAAACGGCGCTGCGCGTCAGTCAACTTCTCCTGATCCAGCATTATCTCAGTAAACCCTAGCATGGAAGTGAGCGGCGTGCGCAATTCGTGCGACATGCGCGCTAGAAATAGCGAGCGATAATGCCCCACGCGCTGCAACTCGCTGTTGGCCTCTTCCAGCGCGCCACTGTGCTGCTGAAGCTCTTCTACCAGATGTTCTATACGTTGGCGTTGATCGTGCATGGCAACGCAGCGCTCTGCGATTCCAACTGCGATAACAATAGGCGCAGCCGCGAAGCGCAATCCCCCCAGAGCCGCACGCATTCTTTCTGGAAAGGCCGAGAGCGCCACGAGCGCGCCGACCAGTTGGCCGCTCGCGTGAATGGGCGTAGCCACGCAAGCTCGCAGGCCAGCATCCATCAATCGCTCTCTCAACCCGTTGCTGAAATTTTGTCCTGCGGTATCTTCGTCCAACCAGACCTGCACCTCATCGCGCGCTCTCTCTATAGCGACAGCGAAAGCTACGCCTGCATCATGCGCAACCGAGCTATCCAGATGCGGGCTTAAGTGCATGGCGCTTTCTCTCAGGTGGCCGTCCGGCCCTCTGAGGTAGATGAGTATGCAGCACAGCTCCCATCGTTTTAGCAGAATCTCCGAGAATGCCTTGCACACACTCGTCGGCGTGCTCATTGAGTCTGGCGAGAGCGTCTGCGCGTAAAGCAGATCCACTATCTCTGAGTCCAGCGTCTTCAATTCGCTGCCCGAATCCAGTCTCCCACTCATCTTTAACCCTGCTTGCAAAGATTTTCCCCTGACCGGCTTGCTCATAAAACACAAATCCCAAACTGTGCGCTTCACCAAGAGTTTCAGTAGAGCGCGGCTTCTTAAAAAATTTCGGAATCTATTTTCTGCAAATATAGTTCACGCATGCTGAGGTGTCAAAGATGTTCATAAAAAGTGGCCGGGTATATTCAGCCTTGAATAAAGTGAAAGCTGATAACCCACAACCGTGTACACAGAATACACAGAGGAAGCCGAAGAGAGATTCAGAACATTTAATCTCAGATTTGAGATTTCAGATCTGAAATTCCTCTCCGTTTAATCTACGTGTTCTCTTTGTGTCTTCGACGGTGAGTTCTCTTTCTCGTTTCACCCAGGGATTGAGTAGACCCCGGCCCCGGTTTGTGACTCTCATTTTCATTTTCTACACTGCATGCGTTATGATGCTTTGAAGGAAGCCGCATCGGTCGAGACGGCATTCCTCCCGCGCGACATGAAGGGTCATTTGCACGAGCACCCGCTCGTAGAACTCATACGCGAAATTTCTACAGCACGTTTGACAGGCGCGCTTCGTCTGGCGCATGAGCGTGCCAAGACGGTCGTCTATTTTGACGACGGCGAGATCATCTACGCCATCTCGAATCTTAGAATCTTTCGCATGTCCGAGTGTTTACGCCGCTGGGGGATGATTAAAGAGAGCGAGATGGTCGCTGCATCCGAAGCCGTTTCCGACGTTGAGACCGGCGCATCGCTGGTCGCGCGCGGCGCAGTCACCGAAGAAGCTCTGGCAGAGTTGCGCGCGCGCCAGGTGGCAGACATGCTTCGACCTGCCATGCTATGGATTGACGGCTCGTGGGAATTTGACGCGCGCGTGCGCCTTGCAGAAGATGTGCTCACTACGGTTGGCATAGCAGAGATTTCAATTGAGGCCGCGCGACGCCTGCCTCACGGTTACGTTGCTTCCAGATTCACAAACCCGGAGGAGAAAGTTTCACCTGTTCCGGGCGCTGCGATCAGCCCGACGCTTAATCCTGAAGAGGCTTTCGTGATGACGCGCGTGATGGAGCCGCTCACCATCAGAGAATTACTGGCGCTCAGCGGGCTTCCATCAATGCAGACATTCATGGCGCTGTACGCGCTCGTCAATAGCGGCATAGTCAAGCGCGGTGGCGAGCCTCGCGCCTTCACCGATGAAGAGATGCAAGATGCTATTTCGTTGAAGGGCGTTTCTGCACGAGCCGCAGCCGAGCAGCCCGCGAAAATAGCAGAGGCAGCGCCGGAGCAGAAACAGCAGGAAGCGCCTGCGCCTGCCGTTGAAGCGGACGAGGAGCGCGAGCTTCAAGAGCTTTTCGCGCGTCTTGACAGCGCAGAGAGTTTCTACCGGATACTCGGTATCGAGCGCACTGCTTCGCCCGCCGATGTAAAGCGCGCCTATTATTCGCACGCCAAGCGGTTTCATCCAGACAAGTTTCGTCAACACGCGGACGCAGAGGTTCACGCCCGCGTCGAATCGGCTTTCGCAGCAGTGGCCCAAGCCTACGAGACGCTCAAGGATCAAAAGCAGCGCGCCGCTTACGACCTGACCCTCACCGCAAAATTGAAGGCTGGCACACAGGGCAAAGTTAATCAGGCGCGGCACGCGGAAACGTCATCGGTCAAGTCGCGGACTGCGAATCAGAACGAGCAGCGAGGTGACGCGCCCGTTTCAGCGCAGGATGCGGAAAAGAGCTTCAAGCGCGGCGTTGCAGCGCTCGAACAGGGCGCGCAGAAACAGGCCGTTCAACTGCTCGGCGTGGCCGCCAGCGCGGCTCCGAATAATGCCGACTACCGCGCCTACTTCGGGCGAGCGCTGGCTTTCGACGCGAAGACCCGGCGACGGGCCGAAACGGAGATTCAGGCAGCCATAGCGATAGACGGTCAAAAAGCCCTCTACCATATTTTTCTCGCAGAGCTTTACAGAGACGTAGGACTGCACCGCCGCGCACAGACAGAGCTTGAGCGCGCACTCTCAGTAGAGCCGCAGAATGCGGAGGCGCGACGACTTCTGGACAGCTTGATTGTTAAGAAATAGGCAGTAGCCGGTAGACAGTAGCCAGCATGAAGAGGTTTAATAATCGCCGACTTTGAAAGAAAACCCATAGCTGAAAGTTTTTCTACCGACTACAGGCTACTATCTGACTGGCTACTTCCCTTATGCTCAAACTTGATTTCACTTCCGGCGAGAGCGCGACCGGCGAGATGTTCGCGCGGCTGGCTTCATCGGCGGACGAGTTCGAAGCCTACTCGAATGCTCATGCTGCTCGCATAGCACGCATAGCGGACGAGATGGCAAAGCTCTTTCACCTCGCGCAGCACGACCGCGCATCGCTGAAGGTAGCGGCGCTCGCGCATGACCTGGGCGAAGTCGCAATGAACCGCGAATATATCACGCGCAAAGGCACGCTCAACGAAGAGGAGCGAATAGACTTGATGCGCCATCCTGTGATTGGCGAACAGGAGGCCGCGAGTTCCGGCGCGGATCGCGGCGCGCAGCTTCTGGTGCGGTGGCATCAGGAGTGGTGGAACGGCGCGGGCTACCCCGACGCGCTCAGCCGCGAACAGATTCCGCTCGCAGCGCGAATACTGCGCGTGGCAGACGCCTACGCAGCGCTTACAGATGCACGTCCCTTTCGTCCGGCGCTCAACGAAGAAGAAGCGCGAAAGCATCTGGCCGCGTGGGCTGGCCTTGAATTCGATCCGCGCGTAGTCCGAGCATTTCTCTCGCTCGAACATTTCTCGGAGCTAAGCTCATTTGCCCAGCAAGATGAGAGAGGCGAAGCGAAGCCTGTAGAGGCGGAAGATGACGGGCGGGAACATGTAGAACAGGCCGCAAATTTTGATAAGGGAAAAATTTTTGGTTTCTGAATCACGACCACAGACCATACAGGCGAGACCAGCGCCGAACGGCTCGGGCACGATTACCGTCGGGTGGCTCGCCTTCGAGGCGAGCGTCCTGCGCCGATTGAAGTTTCGCTCCGTTGCCATGCCTTTCACGGGCGAGCCTGAGTTGGGGCTCTACTTGAAACGCTGGGACGCGCGCGTTGCGGCTAACGACCAGGCCGAGTGGGCTTACGCGCGCGCTCACGCTTTCATTGAAAACAACTCCGAGCGTTTGACCGAGGAGAATCTTGAGAGACTTCTGGAAGACCTCTACGTGCCGCGCGATGAGTTGAACAACCCTGCGCTGCGAAAGTGGTTCACGGAAACGGACGCATGGTGGTTCGATAATCTGCGACTCAATATTCTGAATACGGATTCGACGACGGGCGGCGCTTCCATACTGCGCTCGCTTGCGCTCTCTGTAGGCATGTCCGTAGGCGATTACGTCCTGTCGTTCGACGACGAAACGCGCAGTTTACGCGAACCGCTGGCGCTTTCAGATGTTTTCCGCCGCGCGTGGCAGAGCGCTCCTGCCCCGGTCAACAACTCGCAACGAAACACCGCCACGAACCGCGACGCGCGTTCCTTCATAGCAGAGCAGCACGCAGACCTTCTATTCCTGCGCCTGCCGCGCGCCACAAACCTTCCACTGCGCGCATGCAGCACGCTTCTATCATGGCGCGAAGAGTGGGTTCGCGGCGGCGACGATTTCTGGGACGAAGCGGAGCGCGCTCTGTCAGGACGATTGGGCACGCCCGTAGCCACCAAGCAGCAATACCTTCGATTTGTAGAAGAACTTATTCAAACTGCCGCGCACCTCCCCGCATGGGCCATAGCCCACACAGAAGACGGCTTCATTACCACCGGCGAGATAGCAGAATGCGTCGGCCAGATTCGCAAGGTCGAAGCCATCTACACGAAAGATTTTTCGGAACTCACGGGACTGCGCGCCTCAATCATCGTGGCGTAGAATAGATAGGGGCAGAGGACTTGTCCTCTGCCCCTGCTTTAGCCCGCCGAAGCCAGCACGGTCTCTTCACTTTCATTCTCATCTTCTTCCCTTCCGATCTTCTGTGGCATCTTCAGCATGCGTGATGCGAAGGCCACGAGCCAGACGACTCCGGGGCTTGCAGAGAGCAGGCCGCAGATGAAGGTGAGCATGCGCGGCGTTATCAAATGAAGCGACCAGCCCGCTATGGCTGTGGAGACAGTCCACACCATAAACTCAAGCGAGCGATCCATTGTTGACACGCGCCCGCGCAAGTTATCGGGTACGAGCCGCATTATCAACGTCTCCTGGTACGCGAACTCAACGCCTATAACAATGCGCGACATGAATACCATCGCGCACGCGAGCCATATTGTCGGCAACACGCCCATTAAAGCGAAGAAGATTCCCTGCGTTATGAGCGTCCAGCCTATGAACGGGACTGTCGCGCGATGAAGCTCTATGTGCGAGCCTACGCGGCGCGCGAACATCATCCCCAGAAACAATCCTGCTCCTGACGCAGCATAGAGCGCCGCGACCGCAGCATCAGGCTTCATGCCGCTCTGGCCTGCGAAGACGATTCCGCCCAACCGATCCGTTATAAGGTTCACAGCGCCGCCGCCCGTAGCCCACAGAATATTTACTCCTATGATCGCAGTGACCAGCCGATTTTTCGCTATGTAAGACCAGCCTTCGCGCACGTCTCGCCAGAGTTTCTGCTGCGGCGCTTCTTCGTCCCTCATCTCCTGTCTGGTCTCTCGCTCCGGCACAAGCCAGACCGAATAGGCCGAGACCAGAAACGAGGCGGAGTTTATGAGGAACGCCGTGTGATAGCCGAAGCGCGCAGACGCCCACCCGCCCAATACAGAGCCGAGCGTCATCAGAAGGAAGCGCGATGAGAACATCAAAGCGTTTCCGGCCAGCAAGCCCTCGTCGCCCACGATGTTCGGCGTGGCTGCATTCTTAGCCGCCTCGAAGAACGTGCCCAGGATGGTGAGCGCTACGTTGCAGGTATAAGCTATCCACAAATCCTCCGGTCTTCTGACCATCAGGAATCCCAGAGCAACTATCACGCGCGCAAGGTCTGTAACGAGCATGACGGTGCGGCGCGACCAGCGATCTGCGAACGCTCCCGCTATAGGCGAGATGAGCGCGAACGGCGCAAGGCGGCACATGAGCATGATTGCCGTAGCCTCTGGCGCATTGGCTGAAACAGCGCGCACAAGCCCAAGACCGGCTATGAAGTTGAACCAGTTACCAAGCTCCGAGACCACCTGCCCCAGCCACAGGCGACGGAATGTGCGATTCCCTCGAAGCACCTGCATGTATGTCAGCGATGCCATGACTCACCTCGATGCGAATGGGTGAAAGGAAAAGAGAATCGAAGGAATGATTTGCGCTTATCCTTATTACTCTCTTTGCCTTTTCACCTTTTTCCCATTTCCCCTTTACCCCCAAAAGAATTCGAGCCGCCGGATTCATCATCCAGGCGGCTCGCAGCCCTTTCGGGAAACTCTTGAAACGGTTTCACCCTCCGACGAAATTTGGAGGCCGTTTCTCTAAAAAGGCTGCGATGCCCTCTTTGAAATCCTGTGATTGCCCCGACTGAACTTGCGCTTTGTGCTCCAGGTCTAGTTGTGCAGCGAAGTCGTTCGCCGCGCTCGCGTCCAGCAACCACTTTATACGTCCGATTGAAGCGGTCGGCGCTTGCGCCAGTCTCTCTGCCATCGTGAGCGCTTCATTCATCAGATCGTCATCTGCGACGACCCGGTTAATCATTCCCATCTCATAGGCTCGTCTGGCGTCAATCATGTCGCCCGTCATCAGAAGCTCTGCGGCGCGGTGTATGCCAACTAAACGAGGAAGCAGGAACGTGCCGCCGCAATCGGGCGTGAGACCAATCTTGATGAAAGCCTGGTTGAATCGCGCGCTCTCGCAGGCCACCACCAGATCGCACGCAAGAGCCAGATTGCATCCCCCGCCTGAAGCGACGCCGTTAACGGCGGCAATGACTGGAAGCGGCGTTCTTCTGATGAGCAGAATGGACTCGTGCAGAAGTTTCAGCGGCTCTTCAAAGAAAGCCCCGACGTTACCGTCACCTTCGGCCATTCTTTGCATCTCGCGCACATCGCCCCCGGCGCAGAACGCTCGCCCCGCGCCCGTAATTACGATTGCGCGAGCGCCGCTCTCTCTGGCTTCCGAAAAAGCAGAGCGGAACTCGTGCGCAACGGCCAGGTTGAGCGCGTTCAATGCGGCGGGGCGATTGAGCGTTACCAGCCCAACACCCTTGCGCATCTCGAATTGAATGGTTTCGTAGCTCATCCGAAAACAAAAACAGGAGGAGAAGATTTTTACATCCTCTCCTCGTCGAACCTTGAAATGGTCGCACTCTTCTCTGGTCTATACGGCAAGAGCAGCCTGTTTGTTCGCCGCCGTCGCCCGGAAAATTTCCAGAAAGCGCGTGGGTGGCTACTGATGCTGCGAGCGCATGGCGCTGAAGCATTCGCCGCAGAGCACAGCCCTGCCGCTCGAAGGCTTGAAGGGCACGCTGTCCTGTTTACCGCACTTGTCGCAAGTTATCTCGTAACGCTGGCGCTCGCCGCCCCCTCCACCGCCGCTGAAGTTTGCGCGGCGCGCGTCGCGGCATGCTTTGCAGCGGCGCGGCTCGCTCAAATTTTTCTCCCTGTAAAAATCCTGCTCGCGCTCGGTGAAGGTAAAGGGCGTACCGCACTCTGTGCAGGTGATCTCCCGATCCGGCATAATTGTCTCCCCTAATTTAGAGCGACGCCCGCAGGCGCGCCCCCCATTTTCACTTGCGGGCTGCGCTGGCTCGCGCCCACCATTTATACAAGCCTCGGCCCTTTTACCTTTACTATAATGAGAAAAAGCCGAAAGCCTTTCATCTTAAAACGGCTTCAGGCGCAAACAGCAGCCCTGTAAACCTTTTGAGCGCCTCAGAGTTTACCTTACGTTCACCCAAAGGCACAAATATTTTAGTAAGCAGGAAGTAGTCAGTAGCCAGCACGAAAGATTGAGCAGCTTTCCAGCTTGAGTTTCATCTATTAACCTTGAGCGCTCGAAAAATCTACTGACTACCGGCTACCGTCTTCCGACTACTTAATTCTCCCACATGCGCCCGAACCGTTTGGCCCAGTGTGCTCAGGTTATAGCCGCCTTCAAGGCAGGAAACTATTCGGCCATCGCAGGCACGCAAAGCCCACTCATTCACCGTGCGAGTCATCAGGACGAAATCTTCATCTTCGAGCCTGAGTTGGCCCAGCGGGTCGCCCTCGTGCGCGTCAAACCCCGCTGAGATGAAGATGAAGTCCGGGCTGAATTTCGTCTCAATCTCTTCCAAAGCTGCTTCAAACATGCGTCGCTGATCTCTTGCTCTGGTCGCAGCGCGAACCGGTACGTTCAGAGTAAAGCCGCGCCCGCGCCCGGTGCCGGTTTCGCCCCTGGAACCTGTGCCCGGATACCAGGGATACTGGTGCATGGAGAAGAAGAAGACCGAAGGATCGTCGTAAAAAATCCCCTGCGTCCCGTTGCCGTGATGCACGTCCCAGTCAACGACCGCTACGCGCTCGACTTCCGTGTAATGATTCTGAGCGTAACGAGCAGCGACGGCCACGTTGTTGAAGAGACAAAAGCCCATGGAGCGCTCGGCGGTCGCATGATGGCCGGGCGGCCTGAGCGGAAGGAAAGCGTTCCGCGCTTCGCCCTTCATCACAGCGTCAACCGCTCGGCACGCGCCGCCTGCGCACCTGAGCGCCGCTTCGAGCGAGTGCAAGCTGACAGTAGTGTCCGCGTCCAGATAGCCCAGCCCCTCGCTCACGGCGCGTTCCACCATCTTGTACATCTGCGAAGAATGGCAGGATTGCACATCGCCGCGCGGAGCTTCCCTGGCCTCAATCTCAAGAAGCTTGGGCCAAAGCTCCGCGTCATTGCGCAACGCATCGAGTATGACCGCATATCGTTGCGGAGTTTCAGGATGACCGAACCCGGTGTCATGCTCCATGAATACAGGATGATGAATGATTGCCGTAGTCATGCGAACGATTATAAAAGATCAGCGGGCAAAAGAGCAGAGGTCAGAGGTTAGAGGTCGGAGGTCAGTAAAAGCATTTTCACTAATCTCTAGCCTCTAACCTCTGACCTCTGCTCCCTGCTCTTTTGCCTTAAATGCATACGCGCGGATTCTTGAATCATGCGCTCGCGCCCCTTTGAGCGAATGCGCCGCATTGCGCATAAAGCTCTGATAATTGCAGGTTTTCGCGGTCTGAGCTTTTTCATATCGCGCGGAATAATATTTGCTCAATCTGCTATCGGAACTAGATAAGCGCTCTCCCGGAATACGATTTCAGGACGAGACCACTTGTCTAAGGAGAATGAATGATGAAACGAATCACTTTATTATTACTCTGCCTTCTTCTGTTCGCTACGAGCCTAGTGCCAGTGTCTGCGCAGGAGCGTCGTCATCGCTCACGTTTCGGGCGTAAAGCTCGCACGGCGGCCATCGTCGCCGGCGGCGCGCTGGCGGGTGCGGCTATAGGTCATGGCAGAGGCGCAGCTATTGGCGCTGGCGCTGCCGGACTTTATGCGCTCAATAGAGGAGCTGCTCGTCGTCACTTCAAACAGAGCAACCGCAGGCTTGGCACAGTCGCAAGCGGCACGCTATTAGGCGCTGGCGTTGGCGGTCACGGTCGAGGCGCTGCTATTGGCGCTGCTGCCGGCGGTGTTGGTTCTTACATCTACACGAAGAAGAGCAGGCACTACAGGCGTAGTTACTAGCCGGGCAAGCTTGTTCGTCTACACGGGTGGTTGCCACATGGGCCGACCACCTTTTTCTTCCTCGCAACAGAATGGATTAAACACTACTTACTTTCAGAGGAGATAATAAAATTTATGGCTTACGATGAAGAGCAGAAAAAGAGCCGCATCGTTGTCGAGACACCAGCGGCGCGGCGCGAGGTCGTGCAGAGTAGAATTGAGCGCGTTCCCGAACGCAACGGAATCTCGACCGGCGTAGTGGCCGCCATAGTAGTTGCGACCGTTGCGTTATGCACTATCCTGTTTCTCTTTTTGATGAACGGTCGCCAGGACACAACCACAGTTAGCACTACGCAGCCCGTAGCCACGCAGCCGGCAGCGCAGCAACCTGTAATAGTTCAGCAACCTGCGCCTCAGCCGCAGCAACAACCCGTGATAATTCAGGCTCCGCCTGCGACCACGCAACCCGCGCCGATTGTAGTCGCGCCACCGGCAACCTCGTCTTCGAGCACCTCGACTACAACCACTGGAACGACTACGAGCAGTGTGGCGGATGATTCTGCGATTCAGACTGCGATTGATCGCAAGCTCAGTCAAGATCAGACGCTGGGGCAGCTAGGGCTGACCGCTATAGTGATTGACGGAAAGGCTACGCTGACGGGAACAGTAAATTCCGATGCTCTGAAGCAGCAGGCCGAGCGGCTGGTGAGAAGCGTCAGAGGCGTGAAAGCGGTTGACAACCAGATAGCAGTTACAGCCGCACCGTAGTCAATCGCTGGTATCAAGCGAGAGATTGAATGCGATAAAGATTAACGCGCCCGAATTTTAAGGTCGGGCGCGTTTTTTTGAGTATAACTACTGTTTCAATAACCTTCCGTCTGCTCTCGCAGCCATTCGTTCACTTCATCTTCCGTAGGCTCTCGTTTCAATTCCTCGCGCAAACGTTCTATGACGTACTCGCGCTCTTTGCGCGCAGCATTTTCAAGAGAATTATCTTCCTCTTCGCGCTGTGGCGATTCAAAGTTCAGAAAAAATATGGCCGCATTGTTTGAAGAAGTATCGGAAGCACTTCGCACAGAAAGCATTTTCAGGAAAACTCCTTTCCGATTGAGAACTACATTGTATCCGCAGCGAATTTGAGACTCTCAACGTTGATGTCGCCTTCGCCCGGCGAAGTCTCCACCAGTATGCTCTCGTCTTCGCCCGTGAGCATAATACGGCGTCGCTCGTCCAGCGCGTAGATGCTGACATCAGTTATCAGGCAGTCTGCCGGTGCGGGTGTTATCCATGCCAACCCTTCAGCCGCGCGCCCCTCATCATGCAATAGCTGAATATCGTTGAGCAGCTCGGCTTTCACGTAATCTTCAAGCGTAAGTTCCGAGATGCAGAGAGACTGTATGGTGAGCGCCATCTGTGCGTCAGCGTAGATGGTCAGGATAAAGCCTATGTCGAGCAGCAGATGTATTGCTTCTTCCGCCAGGAAGTAGCCAAGTACGGTCGTTCCCTTCACGTGCTCTATGACGTGATCGCTGTAATTGTCCGTCTCCTGATGTATCCACTCAGAATCCATAGACAAGCGTTGGCCTGACTCCCGCCGCCGAACAATCTTTCAGCGGTCGCGCGCCCCTGCGATAATCTCTGCCAGCATATCCCTGACCATATCGGAGAGCAGCGAGAAGCGCACACCAAAGCCCATGCCCGTATGATGATGCACGACGTTACCGCTCAAAGGTATCCAGCGCCCTGACGGCAGTTGAATCTCGAACAGAATGCGCTCGCCCACTGAGACCTGCGCCAAAGATTCTATGTAGCAGCCGCCCATACTTATATCGCTGGTGCGCGCAGCATGCTTGCCGGACAGACCATGCCACCGCACTTCAAGAGGCAACTGCGCTCGCTCGTTATCTCTGGGCTTATCAAACATATGTTTACAAACAAGTGTTAAGGGATTTATGGCCGTCCGGGCAACTACCTGCATGGTACACGCTCCGCTTCTGCTCAGGCAAGAAAGCTCAACAGGCATTTATCGAAGGAAGAAGGAGGAATGAGAATTAACAGGAAAGACTCGAACGTCGCCCTCTAATTGGCTCTCTAAATGTTTATTGAAACGCAGTTTTGTCCGTCTCTCCCTGATAACGCAAGAGACTCCTGGCCTTGAGCGCCGTGATGGTTACGGCTATGAGACAGCCTATGCCGCCGATGACAACCGAGAGCGGAGCGCCCAGCAGACGCGCCACCACACCCGCCTCCAGTTCGCCAAGTTGCGGGCCGCCCATGAAGAAGATCATGTTTATGGAGGTCATGCGACCCCGCAGATTGTCCGGCGTCGAAAGCTGCCTGATGGTCTGCCTCAGAACAGTGCTTACAGTATCAGCCGCGCCCGTAATCGCAAGCATGAGGAGCGAGAGCCAGAAGATTCTTGAGATGCCGAACGCAACCGTCGCCGCGCCGTAGATGGAGATGGAGATTACTACCAGCGCGCCCTGGCGACGCAACTGCCCTATTCGCGCCAGCACCAATGCGGTCAAGACAGACCCGACCGCAGGCGAAGCGGCCAGCACGCCATACCAGCGAGCGTCAACGCTGAGAACTTCAGCCGCGAAGATTGGCAGCAGAGCCGAGGCCGAAGCGAAGAACGTCGCTATGAAGTCTAGCGTCATCGTCTGAACAATAATGGGCGTTCGCCACACGAAGCTCAGCCCCTCGCGCAACGCATCGAAGCTGAAACGCGACGCTTCGTTCTCTCCTCTTTCAACACGCCCGCTGGTTCTCATCAGAAACAGCGCAATGATGACTGCCAGAAACGACACGGCGTTGAGCGCGTAAACGAGCGCAGGGCCGCCACGCGATCCCAGTATGAGACCTGCGAGCGCAGGGCCGCAGATTGTCGCCGTGTGAAAAGCTATGAGGCCGAGGCTGACTGCGTTGGAGAAATCACGCGCGGGCACAAGCGATGGCAGCAATGCTTGTCTAGCAGGATTGTCGAAAGCGAAAGCCGCGCTCCCAACAGCCGTCAATAGATATATGGGCCAAACGCTCTCCAGCCCCGCAGCCGTCACAGCGGCAAGCGCTAGCGCGCTCAACAGCGCCGCTGACTGCGTAACGTACATCAGCCGCTTACGGTTGACCGCATCGGCCACCACGCCGCCCACGAGCGAGCAAAGTATGATAGGCACGACGCGGACGAGGCCGACGATTCCCAGAGCGAGCGGCGATTTTGTCAGCAGGTAGATGTGCCAGTTGATTGCTACAAGCTGCATCTGCGTTCCAGTCACAGAGACGATCTGTCCCATCCACAGCAGTCGAAAGTCTCTGTGACGGAGCGCCGAGAAAGAGGAACGGCGCGACGCAGGTGCGCTCCCTTTTTCAAGCGGCGAGGGGACGAGAACCGGGCTAGACATTGCTGGCGATTCTAATAAGAAGTTTCTCTGAAATCATTGAGACGATTTCTCATTTTAGTGCAGATTAATATCAACTTGCAGTAAAAAAAGAGGTCAGTCACCGCAGGCGCTACTGACTGCATAACAAAAAACCGCCCGCGCCGATTTTATTGACGCAGGCGGCCTGTGAAAGTTTCACTGCTCTTCGCTCACTTACATTTTGAATAGCCGCAGTCACGACAGAAATCGCAACCAGATGCGTGTTCAAGCTGGCCGTGACATTCCGGGCAAGTTCCTATCATGCTGGACATGACGACACCGCTCGCAGCGCCGGTTGCTTGAGTCGCTTGCGCTTTCCCTAATGCGCGAGCCGAATCGGGCTGCCCCTCTATGCGGCGACTTGTCAACAGTATGCATTCGGCCACTGCCTGCTCAGGGCTTGTCAACAATCTTTCGTTGAACCAGACGGCGTGCGTGCCCGTCACCTTGTTCAAACTGTGCGCGACCTCAACAGATTCGAATCCGCCGCGCAGCATCTTCGACGCGAGAAGTCCGACGCCGCCCGATATTGGCCCGGTGGCGAAGACTTCCAGTATGTGCTGGCCGTCGTGGTTGACTGTGACGTAGAGATTCTGCCCATCGAAGGGAATCTGCCACGTCGCTCCGCGAAGCTCGCGTGGGCGCTCTATGCGCACTGTGTCCGTAACATCCCTGGCGCTCATTGGCGTGAGATGCGCCGCGTCTTCGTGCGTCGCGGGAGGCTCATCCAGAGCTTCCACCTGCGCTTCAGGGTTGCATGCAAGCTCGCCCTTTGGCTCTTCCTTCTGCTTGATGGTCGTCAGCACCTGCCCCTCGCGCGACCCATCACGATAGTAGCTCACAGCTTTGCAGCCCAACTGGCGCGCCAGATGATAAAGCTCGTCTACGGATTCCACAGTATCGTTCACAGCGCCGTTGCAGGTCTTCGACACAGAATTATCGACGTTGCGCTGTGCTGCGGCGAGCACATGAACATGCTGCTGCGCGCTGATGGACATGGCCGAGATAAAATATGAGGGCAAATCCTTTTCGTGCTCTACCACATAAGCTGCCGCGCGATCAATCGAGTCTTGATCCGTCTGGTCAACTTCCATGCCTAGCGCGCGAGCGGCCAGCGTATGAACATACGTGCGTGTGCCCAGGGTGTCTGTGCGAACGTAAGCCCATGAGAAATTGGGTTCGATGCCGCTCGAAGTTTCCGCCACCAGAGAGATGGTGCCCGTAGGCGCAATCGTCGTCACCTCGTAGTTGCGCGGCGTCAACGGCACATCGCGCGGCACTCCAATAATGTTGTAAAGGAAATCCGCATAAGCCTCTTTATTCGGCTCAAGCTCCGGGAAGCTGCCGCGCTCCGCCCCTATTCTAAGACTCTCCATCCAAGCCTCTCTGCGTATGAAGCCCATCACCTCGTCCATCAGATCAATAGAGGCGGGCGAGCCATACGTCACCTTAAGACCCAGACAGAGGTCTGCGAAGCCCATGATGCCAAGTCCGACGGGGCGCGTGCGCTTAACAACATCGTCTATCTCTGGAAGCGGCCATGAACACGTGTCAATTACGTTATCAAGAAACCGCGTGCACCAGTGTGTGACCTCGCGCAAGCGATCCCAGTCAACCTTATGCTCCTCGTCATAAAACTTCGCCACATCAATCGAGCCGAGGTTGCAAGAGTTGTTGGAATGGAGCATCTGCTCGCCGCAGGGGTTACTCGCATAAATCGGCCCCATAGATTCCATCAGGTAATTATGACGATTAACCTCGTCAATAAAGCAGATACCCGGCTCAGCGTATTTGTGCGCCGAAGCAACGATGCGATTCCACAGGTCCGGCGCGTAAATCATGCCGGGACGCGGCGGATTTTCTACGGTACAACCGGAAAGATCTGTGGACTCAAACATAGCCTTGTCGCGGAGGGTCACGGTTGAGCCGTCAGGATGGCGATACACGACATAATCTTTGCCCGTCACCGGATCATATATAGGTTCAGTCCAAGGTTCTCCGCCAAACTCAAGCTGGAACCACTCGCGCTTATCCACCGCATCCAGAAAAGCATTCGTGACATTGACAGAGATGTTGAAGTTCGTCAGCGAGTGCTGATCGTTCTTCGCGTGGATGAATCTGAGGCAGTCCGGGTGAGTCACTCTAAGCATTCCCATGTTCGCGCCGCGACGAACGCCGCCCTGCTTTACAACGTCTGTCACTTGGTTAACGATGTTCATGAAAGAGACGGGGCCGCTAGCTACGCCGCGCGTGGAACTGACCATTGCGCCCGATGGCCTAAGGAACTCGTAGGTCATTCCAGTTCCGCCACCTGTTTGATGAATAGTCGCGGCGGCTTTCGCATGATCCATAATTCCCGAAATCGAATCCGGCACTTCCAGGACGAAGCACGCGGCCAGTTGCCCGTTCGACTTGCCTGCGTTGACAAGGCAGGGCGTGTTTGGAACGAACTCGCGCTCAAGCATGATCTCTGTCATCGCTGCGTAAAACTCGTCACGGCGATGCTCGTCTGGCTCGGCAACGGAAACGTGCCCGACAACACGGCGCACTATGTCCGGCCACTCTTCTATGGGATTACCCTGCGCATCCTTCAAAGAATATCGCTTGCTGATTACACGGCGTGCGTTCAACCCGAGCGGCTGCCCTTTCGACCTGCGTTCGGTAGGGGAGAAAGGGGGGGTGGAATTCTGATTGGCTGCGTTCGGGTCGAGTACGGTGCTCATTCTTAATCTTGCCTTTCCCGCGCTAGAGGGAGACCAGAGGGCGCGGACACGTATATTAAGTCAGAAAAATTTTGGCGCGGCACGAGCGTGCGGACGCGCGTTCTGAAATTTTGTTTCGTTTACTTCGGCTGGCCTAAAATAATGCGAGCGACAAAACACCTGGCAGAGCGCTCAAGGCCCGGAGAGCATCTCTGCTCTAATGGTTTCGTCTAAGCGGAGCGGACTATACATATAATTTTCGGGAATGTCAATATGTTGTGTTCACCTTTTTTTTCAGTCCCATAGAATGTGCAACCTGAGAATCCACATTAACATCAAACATAGTCAGCCTAATCAATCATTTCCGGCAAGTTTAAAAGAATTTGGACGGCGAGACCTCCCCTCAAAATTATTTTCGCCCGGGTTCGAAGCTTGTAAGCCACAGAAAATCGAGGGCACAATTGCCCTGATTTGATGGTTGGATTATGCAATGAGGCTGGCAGCAAGTCAAAAAACAGAAAGTCGAGAAAAGGGTGTTGGGAAACGTTATAGAAGCAAAAGGGGATTCGCTGGTTCTGGGTACAGCCGCCGAAGGGACGGTACGCTGCATTGCAGCCGTGACGACTGACCTGGTTGCCGAAGCCGCGCGCAGGCATGTTACGAGTCCAACCGTGACAGCCGCGCTCGGTCGCACATTGACGGGAACGCTTCTGCTCGCATCGAGTTTGAAGGAGCTTGACCGTCTGACGGTGCAGATAGTGAGCGATGGACCTATTGGCAGCATCACGGCGGAGGCGAACACGCAGGGGCAGGTGCGCGGCTACGTACGCAACCCGGATGCAGATGTGCCGCTGAATGAAGAAGGAAAGTTCGACGTGAGCGCTGTAGTTGGCAACGGCATGTTCCACGTCATACGTGAATCGGGCTACGAAATGGGTCTTTACCGTGAGCCGTATAGAGGCTCGGTGCCCATCACTTCGGGAGAGATAGCAGAGGACTTTGCTTACTACCTAACCGTGTCGGAGCAGATTCCTTCGGCTGTGAGTTTAGGAGTTCTATTGCGCGCCGAAGAAGAGCGCGAAGCTTTCGTAGCGGCGGCTGGAGGATGGATGATTCAGATCATGCCGGGCGCGGACGATAAAACAATCGCGACAATAGAATCATCCCTGGGCGGGACGCCGCATACCACGCAGATGATACGCGAGGGCGCGCGCCCCGCTGACCTACTGCGCATGGCGCTCGCTGATATTAAGTTTGATATTCTCGAAGAGAAATCTTTGAGCTTCGCATGCCCCTGCTCTTACGAGCGCGCCGTGTCGCTTATCTCTTCAATTGATCGTGCGGAGATAGAATCAATGCTGCGCGAGGATCACGGCGCGGTGATGACATGCCACTTCTGCAATGAGTCCTACCGGTTGAATGAAGAGGCGCTTGAGAATATTCTGAATGGCGAGATGGTCGCTGAAGGGTAAAGCTTCGGCGTTTGATATAAGCAGCGAAAAAAGTAGGGCGGCGCGGAAGAGTTATTCACTTTTCCGCGCCGCCCTACTTTTTTCGCTGCTCTTATTTTGTCGGCGCGCTGGGCAGAAGGTCGTAGTTGCCGTAGTCGCGGTTGTGGCTGTCGAGCGCGGCGAAGGTATCCGAAGTATCTTCCAGCATCTGCTTGGTCATCGCTATGGAATCGCTCAACTGCTCGAAGTCCAGCGAAGAGACTCTCTCGGGCGTAGGCAGCGTCACGACCTGATCGTTGACAAGCCCGAAGAAGTTCTCGATGGATTGCAGTTGGCCTTCGACCAGCTTGACCGAGCGTTCGAGTTCGTTGAATTGCGCGACGCGGCGCTTCAGAATTTCGACGTTCGCAAGGTTCACGCGGCGCGTGCGATCATCCGGCGTTGTCTCTGCCGAGCGCTCGGCCTGCGTCAACTGGTTCTGAACAGCCTGACGGTTGATCGAGCGCAGGTGATTCTTACGCCTGCGGTAAACGTCCAGAAGATCAACGAAATCTTCCCAGCGCTGGTCAAGACTCTGTACGTTGGCGGGAAGCTCGCGCGCTCCTGTAAACTTTCTGTAGTTGGAGTAGATCTGGTTCTTCATCCAGCGCAGATATTCTACGGCCTCGCGCTCGCGCGGGTCGAATCCCTTAATCATCTCCTCGCGCTGCTTCTCTCGCAGGGCACGCAGCCTCTTCTTCTCGCGGCTGTCAACGAGTCGTCTGTAAAGTGAGCTTGCTGGCACGGTAGCTAGATAAAGTCCCTCGGCGGCCAGGGCGCAGCCGAGCGGTATCAATGATTGTGTGTAAGCGGCTGCGACGGCGAAGCCCGCCATGCCCCAGAAATTGACGGGTTCTTTGACCGCTTCCTTCAGATACTGTAAATCAATCTTGGGTAACTCTGCCATGGCCTTGAATCAAAGCTAAGAAGAAAAATTTCAAACGAGAGGACGCGCTTAACCTTCCGGTTTTGCTCGCGCGCTTGCGATTCAGGCCGCGCTTCCATCTCCCTCATTCACCATCCGGCGCGTATCATTGCTATTGCTCGTCTCGCCCTGTGCAGGCAGAGCGCCCTGCTGCCCGCCTCCGGTCGCTGCGGGCAGCAGCCCCATCTGACGTTTGTAGTCAAGCAGCTTGTCCTGCAACTGCATATCAAGCGCCTCGCGCTCAATGTCCTGCATCTGCGAATCAACTGATGCCGTGCCCAGTTGCATCTTCGCTTCGGCTGCCGCCGCGCGACGATCAATCTTATCGCGCATCTCGTTGAAGGTCGAAGCGTCGTCGCCCAACTCGAACGACTCCATAGTCTGCGCTAACTGCTCTTGAAGCTTCGCCTGCTTCGACTGGTTTATGAGCTGCATGGCTTCGGCTGTGCGCCGCTGCATCTGTAGCACATAATTGTCGCGCGCCTTGAGCGCCTGTTTGGATGCGAGCTGCGCGTGTTCGAGTTGCTGGCTGGTCTTTTGCAGGTCAATCTGCGCCTGCTGCAACTGTCCTATGTAAGCCGTGGCGATGTCATCGCGCCCCATCTTCACAGAGGCTTTGATCTTTGAATCGAGGTCAACGACCTGGCTTTCCAACCGCTCTTTGCTCTTTGACAGAAGCTTCTCTGTCGCCATCACCTGCGCCACAGAGTTGTTCAATTCCGGCACGCGGTCGCGCATGTCGCGTATGGTCTGCTGAAGAATGAGTTCCGGGTCTTCAGTCTTCTCAATAATCCCGCCGAACATAGCGCGGAACGAACGCTTCATTCTGCTCCAAACTCCCATCTTCTTCTCATCCTCCAGGCGTCTTTGAGTCCGGCGAAAATCCAGCGCCCGCTTACATGTCCGACGCCGCCTCTGTTAGTACGCAGGTTCGGACAAGACGGTTGCAAACTACCGGCCAAGTTTTCTCTAAAGAGAGTATATCAGGCAAACGGAAGAGGGGAAAAGGGGAAGAGGGAAAAAGGAAAATCGGAGTGCCGGTTCAGTCTGAAATTCTGCACCCGTATTCATCGGCTCTCAGAATTGAAACTGACCTACTACCTAAATTGTAAACAGCTTGATTTCCTTTCCGCCTCTTCTGCCCTTAAGCCTGCTGCCTTTCCCCCTCTTCCTGATCTTCCCCTCTTCTGAATATTCCTATATCGCGGCGATACTGCATGCCATCCCAGCTTATGCGGTCAATCGCGCCGTAACACCGGCGTAGCGCGTCGTCCAGATTTGCGGCGCTTGAAGTTACACCCAGAACGCGCCCGCCCGACGTAACGATCTGACCGTCTGATGAAACCGCAGTTCCGGCGTGAAAGATTTGTACGCCGGGAATTTCCGATGCGCGTGTCAAACCTTCAATTCCGTCTCCTAAATGGGGACGCGCAGGATAGCCACGCGCAGCCAGGACTACGCATGCGGAAGATTCATCAGACCAGCGAACAGCCGCTCTATCTAATCCACGCCCGCGCGCTACCCGTTCCATAACTTCGACCAGATCGCTTTCGAGCCTGACAAGAATCGCCTGCGCTTCTGGATCGCCCAAACGCACGTTGTATTCGAGCACGCGCGCGCCCTCTGGCGTCAACATCAGTCCTATGAATAGCACGCCGCGAAAAGGAAATCCGTCGGCGCTTGCGCCTTCAAGCGTAGGCTCTACAATTTCGCGCACAATTTGCTGAAGCGTCTCTTCATCCAACACGCTCGCGTCCGTAATCGCGCCCATGCCGCCTGTGTTCGGGCCTGTGTCGCTTTCGCCTATACGCTTGTGGTCGCGCGCCGCAGGCATGAGGGCGTAATCGCGCCCGTCGGAGAATAGAAGGAGCGAAACTTCGCGCCCTGCCAGGGCTTCTTCTACGACGACGCGGCGCGCAGCTTCAGCGCCAACCACACTTTCAACCATCAAGTCATTTATCGCTTCTTCAGCCTCAGCACGCGAGCGCGCCACGATGACGCCCTTGCCTGCGGCCAGCCCGTCAGCCTTCACCACAACCGGCGAATCCGCGCCGCCAAACTCGCCGCGCCGAAGAATCATGCGAGCCTCTTCGGGAGAGCTTGCGGTTCGGTATCGCGCGGTAGGCACATTGTGGCGCGCCATGAAATCTTTGGCGAAGGCTTTGCTCGCTTCAAGGCGAGCAGCGGCGCGCGTCGCACCGGCTATCAGCAGACCGCGACGCTCAAATTCGTCAACCACACCTTCAGCCAACGGCGCTTCCGGGCCAACGATTGTCAGATCAATTCCACGCTCTTCAGCCAACCCTGCCAGAGCATTCGTATTGGTCGGGCTGATTTGAACGCACTCCGCGATTTCGGCAATCCCAGCGTTTCCCGGCGCGCAAACGATATTCAAATCTGCATTGCGCCCTTTCCTCAATGCCCACACCAGCGCGTGCTCGCGCCCGCCAGAGCCAATAACAAGAATCTTCATCAGGACACTTCTCTCTTCGCACTCCGGGACAAACAGAACTCCTCGAAAGCAGCCGGGATGCTGTCACGGCGTGAAGCGCACTGTCAAGACACATGGGTCGTGATTCGCATTTTATGATGAGCCATTAACCGTTCATAGAAAGTCTATAGACATAGAGCTTTATTGTTACCTCGAAAGCTGTCATAAATTCTGAATCTCTACCGACACATGTAAAAGTGAGCGCGAAAATGCTTGACACAATTTTGACATAGCTATACTTTTCCAGATGTCAGCGGCTGGGTTTTGCAGATCATACGCCCCGCATACGCATCAATCCCGCGCTTTTAATTTTAGTTCAGCCGCTGCAATCGCTGTTGCTTGCGGCTTGAGAAGAGAATCGCAGCCACCTCGCTAATCTGCACAACGAACCGGAATCCGCGTCTCTTCGGTTGCGACTTATCCTTCCGACACCAATCGCAGGGAGCGCGTCAGGTAAGAACAAACTTGGGGGAACACACCATGACACACGCTCAGGTTACCGCCGAATCAAATGGTAAGTGGGGTCAAACAGAGATGGAATTCGATGATCGCACGATCAGTTGCGTTGACTGCGGCGAGGATTTCATCTGGACTGCGGGCGAACAGGTCTTTTTTCATGACAAGGGTTTGAAGAACGAGCCAAAGCGATGCAAGCCCTGCAAGCAGGCCAAGAACGAAAGACTCTCGGCCATAGCAGCCGCGCAAGCATCAGGCGTGCGCCAGCGCATAGAAGTCTCCGTGCAGTGCGCGCATTGCGGGCAACAGACCACAGTCCCCTTCTACCCTTCTCAAGGACGCCCAGTCTACTGCCGCTCCTGCTTTCTGGCTATGCGCGGCCAAGAAGAATAGTTTTCAGTTTTCGGTTTACAGTTTTCAATAAAAAGCTTTTCGCTTCTTTCTGAAAACTGAAAACTGTTCTCGTCAGTGCTCTAAATGATAAGGGACGTTGGTGACGACGATTCCCTTCTTGAAGAGAAGCGCGCCTTTCAAGAGCAGAGAGTTCTGGTTGTGCAGCAGGTTCTGCCACCATCTTGCCGGGACGAACTCGGGCAATACAACAGTCACCACGTCATCGTGTGCGCGCCTCTCCACGCGGTCAATGTAGCGCAGCAGTGGCCGCACAAGCGAGCGATAGGGCGAAGCCAGTACAACGAGTTTCACACCCACTCCCCATTCATCCCATTTCTCTCTTAGCTTTCTGGTAGCCTCTTCATCCAGATCAATGTAAACGGCTGTCACGTGTTCCGGCGCGATTGACTTGGCATATTCGAGCGCGCTGATTACGCCGCGATGTATACCCGAAATTGGCACTATCACCTCGTGCCTTATGGGCCGCAGCTTCTGCAACCCTTCGGTCGAGAGCTGCTTCGCAACTTCGACGTAGTGGCTGTGTATAGAACGAAACAGCAGAACCAGCAGAGGTATGAGGACGACTACGACCCATGCGCCGTGAATGAACTTTGTGGCGATGAAAACGATTAGAACCACGAAAGTCGCAACCGCGCCGACGCCGTTGATGATGATTGATTTTCTCCAGTGCGAAGCCTCTACGGCTTCCTCCGCCACGTCAACCGGATTATCTGCGACCTCTATTTTTACTCCTTCTTCATTCAGCGCATCTCTGCGCGCGCCCTCTATCTTCCCTCTCTTCCTTAATGCAGCGCCCTCTTTAAGCCAGTGGCGAACCATGCCCGTCTGTGAAAGCGTGAAGGAGAGGAAGACGCCAACGGCGTAGAGCGGAATCAGGCGCGAGGTGTCGCCGCCGAAAGCCGTGACCAGAAGCCCGGAGAAGACGGCCAGTATGAGCACACCGTTTGAGAAGACAAGACGGTCGCCCCTGTTTGCGAACTGGCGCGGCAAGAATCGGTCGCGCGCAAGAAGTTGTGCGAGGCGCGGAAAGTCTGCGAACGAAGTGTTGGCCGCGAGCACCAGTATGGCAGCCGTCGTTATCTGCACGACGTAATAGAACCAGCCCATAGGCCCATGAAAGATTATGCGCGCAAACTGCGAGATGACTGTCTCGTGCTCGTGCGGATGCACGTTGTATAGATAGGCCATCACGCTTGTGCCTATGAACATCGTCGTCAGAAGCACAGCCATCCACGTCAGCGTCACAGAAGCATTGTGAGCTTCCGGCTGCTTGAACGCAGGCACGCCGTTCGAGATAGCTTCGATACCTGTCAACGCAGCGCAGCCGTTCGAGAACGCGCCGAGTATTAGAAATATTGAGAGCGATTGAATGATGTAACCTTCGGCTATCTTCAACTCTGGGTCTTGTCCGGGCGGCAGAGGCGGCGGGATGCTTCCCGGATTCGTGTAGTAATGAATCAGCCCGTAGGCAATCATGAATAGAAAGGCGGCAAGGAATGCGTAGGTCGGCCCGGCGAAGAGCGCTCCCGATTCACGCACGCCGCGCAGGTTTGCCACTGCGATGAAAGCTATGAAGAAGAGGCAGAGCGCGATCTTGTGATCATCCACCCAGGAGAATCGCGTCCCCTGAAACATGGAAGTTATCGCCGCCACGCCCGCAGCGATTGAAACCGAAACCGTCAGGATGTAGTCAACCAGAAGGGATGCACCGGCGATCAACCCTGCCATCGTGCCCAGATTATCTTTCGCAACGATGTACGCGCCGCCGCCCGATGGATAGGCGCGAATCGTCTGCCTGTAGCTGATGGCAACTATGACCAGCAGAGTCGCAATACCGATTGAGACGGGTATTACTTTGCCGAAGGCAGCGGTCTGCCCTGCCGCATAAGCCGCCGCCAGCACGAGCAGAATTTCTTCAGTGGCGTATGCCGTTGACGAGAGCGCGTCGGAAGAGAAGACTGCAAGCGCAGTTTTCTTAGTAAGTCTTTCATGTGCTGCGTGCTCTGTTCTGATCGGAGTTCCGACGATAAAACGCTTGAGCGATGCGACCATGTTAGACTCCTTCGATAAGCCGCGAGCTTCGTCTCCTTCAGACAAAAAAGAGCGCGGGGCATCGGATTGCCCCGCGCTCAAAATTCATCCTCGCGCCCAGCAGCATTGCCCTTCCCTCTAAAGCCTACGAGGTTAGCTGACGGGCTTGGATAGAGGTAGTATCCTTCGCACACTGAAGATGCGATACGCCCCATGCTCTACATCCACTGAGAGCTTTGGTTCCCCCGCGCCGCCCTTCTCGTTCTACTGATTGCAGAACCGCGAGCGGCTTCGGCGACAAATTTTCAAACGAGCGATATTATAAACCCGTTTCCCATCGAAGTAACATACCCGAACCACACGGCGGAGTAGCTGATTAAGTTGAAATTGAGAGTAAGAGAGCTTGCAATTCACTACCGAGGACCGTAGAGAGAGTTAAGCCGAAGCGCGCATGGTCAATTTCAATCCGAATATTCAAAATAGTTGATTTCAAATCTGAAATCTCAAATTTGAAATCTTCAGTTTCTCTCTGCGTCCTCTACGGTGAGTCTCTATCTTACTGCTCTCATCCTAAACTTTAACCACTAACCGCCGACGTGCACGACGGGGCGGCGCTCAGGATTATCTTCAGCCTGGCGCAGAACTTCGTGCGTGACGGGCGCGGTATCGCCCTCGCCGAAAGCCACGTACTTGAAGACGTGCGCCAGCGGGTTGCCTTCGCTCCACCCGAAATAGACGTGCGGTATCTTCCCTGTCTTGTCTCGCAGGTGCAGAAGAAACGCTGCGATTGCATTCGGCACAGCGGGGCTTTCTGTTCTGAGCACACGATAACCGCCCACCTGCTCGCCGCACACACGAAGCACCCCTGCAAACTCCGAAGCGTCGCCCGGCGTGACCTCGAAAAAGATTATAGGCTCGCCCGGCGGAATGTGATTGTCGTAGCGCTTCTCTCGCTCTTTGGTCTCGTACTCGCTCGCGTCACCCAGATCGCAACGATTGGCGACGATGCGAATCGTGCCGCTCGAGGCTTCTTCGATCATTTTTCTTGCCGACTCGTCCAACTCAACATCCTTCACGCGCAACTCGGTCGTTCTCAGGATACGCGAGAAGAATGAGGTCAGAATCATAGCGCCTATGAAGAATGACGCTATCTTAATTCCTTCGGGGCGCTCGTGTATGTTCTGAATGGTTGTATATATGAAGACGAGCGAGATGAGCAGGAAGGGCCACCACGTCTTACCCTTTCGACGGGTCGAAAGCGTCACGGCCACAGCCGCCGAACTCATCAGCACCAGCACGCCAGTAGCATAAGCACCGCCCTGCGCGTTCACGTCCGCTTTGAAGATGAGCGTGACGACGACCGCTATAGTAATAAATACCAGAGCGAGGGGCCGAGTGGCTCTGGCCCAATTCGGAGCCATTCCGTAGCGAGGCAGGTAGCGCGGCACTATGTTCAAAAGCCCGGCCAAAGCGGATGCGCCCGCGAACCACAGAATCGAAATCGTGCTCAGGTCGTAAACCGTGCCGAACCCGTTACCTAGATACAGGTGCGCAAGATAGGCTAGAGCGCGCCCGTTTGCCGGGCCTTCTTCCTGAAACGCTTCGGGCGGAATGAGCAGCGTTGTGATGAAACTGCTCGCTATCAGGAAGACGCTCATAATCAGCGCGGCGGTTCTCAAAAGTTTTTTGGTGTTTCGCACGCGCCCTACCAGCAGCGACTGTGCGTCCGCCTCTACTCTGCGTATGCTGCGCGTCGTGTGAATAGAATCCCAGTCATCTTCCGTCAATTCCCTGTCGCCCTTCACGAGCGGCATCACGGCAACGCCGGTCTCGAAGCCGGATAACCCAAGCGCAAGTTTCGGGAAAAGCAGTAGCGCAAAGCCTATTATGAGCAGCGGATTGCCATGTACTCTGGGGTCTGCGAAAAGAGCGCGCTTCCATTCCGGCAGGTGCGCCGGATGCGTAACCACTTCGTAAATTCCTACGGTGACGACCACGCAGTTCAGAAGCAAGTAGAGTCCCACAAGCAGAACGGCTATACCGATTGCTTCCTTGAATCCTTTTAAGAAGATTGCGCCCAGCAGTGCTATGAGGACGAGCGTGAATCCGATTTGATGTTTTAGAAAATGGGGAGCGAACGGATTTTCTATAACGTGGGCGGTCGCGTCCGCAGCCGAAAGCGTGATCGTTATTATGAAATCGGTTGCGACGAACCCCAGAAGCGCCAGCACGAAAAGCTTGCCCTTCCAGCGCGAGAGCAGGTTTTCGAGCATCGCAATGGAGCCTTCGCCGTGCGGGCTTTCCTCTGCGACTCGACTGTAGATGGGAAGCGCGCCAATGAGAGTGAGCAGCACGAGGATGATCGTCGCAATAGGCGAGATGTAACCGGCAGCCAGAAAAGCTATGCCGGGCTGGTAGCCGAGCGTCGAGAAATAATCAACGCCCGTCAGGCACATGACCTGCCACCAGGAATGCTGCGGGTGGTGGCTCTCCTGCTCCTGCGGCCCCGCCGCTTCCTTACTCCCCTTGAAAAACCAGAGCTTGAATCGTCTTTTCCAGTTAGTTGACAGAATCTCCATGATGGCCTTTCAAATTCAGGAAACGAAGCTTCGTTAGAATTTGAATTAGAACATCAATTCCAGCCACACCCATATCGACCAAAAATTTCCGGCCCTTTCAGGCGACTGAATATTTCAGGGGATAAGGTGTGCCCGCATAATATAGCACGACGAGCAAATGTCGAATAGAGATAAGTTGCGGACTGAAAAATTTAAGTAGTGAGCGACTTTGAAAACACAAGGCCGGTAAACACCGGCTCTTAGTCTCAAACTATGACACCACTAAAATTTTCGCGCGATTGATGACGATTGAGATTTTGTTGTGAAAAGATAGTACAGGGAAATTCAGGCCAAAAAAATAAGCGGGCGGGGGCCTCCCACTGCCCCCACCCTAAGGCCACGTGTCCTCACCCCACGCGACCACTTCGCCCAACGGGGAGTCGGGCGCAACCGGATTATGCACCAGCGACGAAAAAGTTGCAACCGCTTTTGTTACTCTTTCTACAGGCTCCAGACAAAACCGTTTGCTTCGCGTCACCTCCCTATAAATTCGCCCATTTTTTCTCTTACTGTGTTAATTTTCATCAATCGAATCACGGAGGGCGAACTATTCTGATGAGCAACGAAACTGTTTCGCAAAGCGAAATTCTGCGGAAGAACATAGCGGCTATCGTAGAGATGCAGCAAAGGGCCGAGCGCGCCCGCTCATTCCAGACGCGCATAGCCGACCTTATAACCGCGTTCTTCGGTTCTATGGCGTTCGTCTACGTTCACGCCCTCTGGTTCGGTCTCTGGATTCTGCTCAACATCGGTCTGGTTCACATTCCCTACGTCTCCGAATTCGACCCGTACCCCTTTCAGCTATTGACCATGATAGTCTCGCTGGAAGCCATCTTCCTCTCCACATTCGTACTCGTCTCGCAGAACCGTTCGGCTGAGCTGAGCGAGCGGCGCGCAGAGCTTGACCTTCACATCAATCTGCTGGCCGAGCAAAAGGCCGCGAAAGTTTTAGATATGCTTCAAGAGATTGCCCGGCAGCTAGACCATTTACACGACGATTTCAACTTCAAGCACGACCCGGAGGCCGAAGCGCTCAAGGTCTCGCCTGAGCCGCAGGAGGTTCTTGATGTTATCGAGAAAGCTACGAATGCCAGATCGAAAGATGCAAAGAAGGTCGAGCAGAACGCTGAAGAGATTTCCGATAACGTCGAAGACGCTCATCCAGAGGCTGATAAGACAAGGGGCGAGTTTCAGGAAGCAGCGTCCAACGTAAACGAGAATAAGCGAGAGATAAAGACCGATGAAGAACAGGGATGAGGGATGAGGGATGAGGGATGAATAAGATTGAGTGAATACGTCAACACGCAATTCATTCAATCCTTTTCATCCCTCATCCCTTCCTTCTGTGGCGATTATGCGGTTCGGACAAACTTGCCACAGCTTTCCACGCCACGCAATCACGAACCGTTGCAAAATTCATAGAAAAACTGCGCGTTCCTATCTTCTGTAGATTGGCACGAACATTGCTCGCCCGATTCAGGTGCGAGCAAACAGGTAATGCTCATCAAGCGAGATTGCGATGTCGCATTACCGTCCGAAGTCTCGCCTTTCAAAGTGGTTCTTAGATCATGATCAAAAATGCCGCATCTGCGGTAAGACTCAAAGGAGAAACTCACTAGTGAAAAGCAAACTCAGTCTCGTTCTGACAATTATTTTCATGCTCTGCTTCGGAAGCCTTGCTTTCGCGCAGAACTCGAATACGGGTTCGACCGGAGGTAGCATGGGTGGCGGCCATCACAGGCGTCATCACAGGCGTCACCATCGCCGCCATCGTCGTCATGCGGGCGGCAATGCGAACATGACAACTGGCAACACTCACTAAGCTGCTGGCACGCGCAATCAATATTAAGCGCGTGTCCGATGGCTTTTGACAAAGCGGTATCAGATTGCATCGCTTCGGGTCTAACATACCCGAAGACGAAGCAAGCAAGTTGCGCTTGGGTGGCCCTAACGGGTTCGCTTCGGCGCGGGATGTAGAGGGGCGCGGCTATGATGAGGAGGTAGTCGCGCCCCTCTCGCCTTTTGCTCACGGCATATTGACATAAGGGAGTGCGAAGCTTCTGCGTGACAGAAGCCTTGCGCTCTTAGAAGCTGGAAGTTTTGAAGAGATGTTCGGGCTAGAGATTCAAGCAAGACATGGACGGGCGCAATTGCTCAGGCTCCTCTCGCTCTCCCTTTGTCTGCTCTGTTTCGGCGCGTGCGCGTCACATCCAGTTGAAGAGATAGTAACAACCGATGCCGGTCGCGCTTCGGTCGTACCGCCGGGCGCGCAGCCCGTGGCGCACCAGCCGGACTTGCCCACGCGCGACGCCGACATTGAAATCGCGGGCGACCGCATAGCCGAGGCCATGACCTATCTCAACTCTCGCAGGCGCGACCGCCACGACATCGCTCTACGCGCTTTGAATCAGGCCGAGGCCGCAATCAATCGCGCTCTACACGCGCGCGCTCACGAAGACGAATCCAGCCGCACAGCATTGCGCGCAATCCTGCGCGACCTGGACACCGCCGAGCGAGCAGTGCAGCGCGGCGCAAATGACGCCGCGCGCCAGCTTGCAGCGCTGGATAAGACGCTGGACAATCTGAACCTGCCGCCTCCTCCTGCGCCCGAAGCGGAAGTTTCGCCGTCACCGTAAAAAGCAGGGATGAAGGATGAGGGATGAAATGGGTTGAGCCAATTGCGTATTGACGCATTCACTCATTCTTATTCATCCTTCATCCCTCCGCCCTCATCCCTGCCTTTAGCTTCTTCTAACTTTATTCCGAAACGCTCGGCCATGCGATAGAGGGTGCGGCGGTCAATGCCCAGGATTTCTGCTGCGCGTGTGCGGTTACCGCCAACAGCTTCGAGCACGTGAAGGAGGTAGCGGCGCTCCAGTTCGTCTAACGAAATAAGGTCTGCATAGATTGCTGTCAGAGGCGAGCGCGAAAGAGCAGCACGCACCTTCACGTCGCTCGCCTGCATTTTCACAGGTAAATCCTCCGGGGCTATCTCCGCGCCGCGCGCACGCAGCGCCGCCGCCTCGACAGCGTTCTCAAGCTCACGCACGTTGCCCGGCCAGTCATAAGCAATCAGAAGATTGAGCGCATCATCGGAAAGACGCAGGCGTCGTCCGGTTCTCTCTGCCGCCAAACGCAGAAATCTTTCGGCCAGAAGCGGGATGTCGCTGCGCCTGTCTCGCAGCGGTGGGACAATAAACGTTACCACGCTCAGACGGTAGAAGAGGTCTTCGCGGAATCTGCCCGCTTTGACTTCGCGTTCGAGGTCGCGGTTCGTCGCGGCAACTACTCGTGCGTTCACGCGCGCGGGCTTTGAAGAACCTACGCGGCGAATCTCGCCCTCCTGAAGCGCGCGCAGCAGTTTGACCTGCATGGCCTGGCTTGTCTCGCCTATCTCGTCCAGAAAGAGCGTGCCCTCTTCCGCCTCTTCCCATAGACCTTTGCGATCCGTGACAGCGCCTGTGAACGCGCCGCGCACGTGACCGAAGAGTTCCGCTTCGAGGAGCGTTTCTGTGAGAGCGCCGCAGTTGACAGGAACGAACGGGCGCGCGGCGCGTGGGCTGTGCTGATGTATGGCGCGTGCGACCAACTCTTTTCCAGTGCCTGATTCGCCTATGACGAGCACGGTCGAGCGCGCCGGGGCAACGCGCGCAATCTCTTTGTAAAGCTCTATCATTATGGGGGAGCGCCCGACCAGCCCCGTCTGCTCGTAGTTCGCAGTGAACGATTCCTCTTCCGTGTTCCCTTTCTTCTCGCCGCTCTCTCTTTCCATTGCGCGACGCGCAGTCGCCACGACCTCTTCGACTTTGAAAGGCTTCGAGATAAAATCCCACGCCCCTTCGCGTGAAGCCTGAACTGCGGAATCGAGAGTGCCGAATCCCGTTACCAGAATCACCGGGCAGCTATCGCGCAGAGCGCGCAAGAGGTCTAAGCCGGATTCTTCGGCCTCAAGGTTCACATCGCTCACCACCAGATTAAAGCCTTGCGCTTCGGCAAGCTCTTTGGCGCGCGCGGGCGTCTGCGCCGTCTCGGCATGCCACCCTTGAGCCGCGAAGATTTCGCGCAACAGCTCGCACGACGCGCGGTCGTCATCAACCACAAGAATCTGTTTCATAAAAGCAGATGTTAGATGCCGTATGACATATGAAGGTTCTAATATTTCAGATTTGAAGTCCTGGATTTGCAATCTCAAATCTGAAATTCCGGCTCGCCTGCGACTTCAAAGCTCGACTGAAGCTACCGGCCTCTTATCTTCAGCTTCCGAACTTCTCTTTACTATTGCAGGAAGAGTTATTAGAAAGCGCGTGCCTTCACCCTCGTGGCTCTGGACTTCAATCTGTCCGCCATGCTCGCGCACGACCTGACGAACGACTACCAGTCCCAGACCGGAGCCTCGCCCCGTTCCCTTAGTCGTGTAGAACGGCTCGAAAAGATGGGAGCGAATCTCTGCGGACATGCCAATGCCCGTGTCTGCGAACTCGATCAGAATTGTGCTGGACGAAGCCACGTTCTCGCCATCCTGCTCGGAGTAGGCCGCACCGCCATTTTCTGTCACTGTGCTCACGCTGAGATGGCCGCCCTCTGGCATGGCATCCAGCGCATTGTTGATTAAATTTATGAAGAGCTGCTGAAGACGGTCTGAATTGCCTGCGACACGCGGCAGATTCTCTTCAAGCTCTGTCTCCAGTTTTACGCCGCGCGCGTCCAATGCTGGAGCGGTCGCGTCGAATATGCGCAGGAGCAGCGTATTGAGATCAACGGGCTGGTGCTCTGTAACTGCCGGGCGCGTGCGTGTGAGCATGCCGCGCACGATTCGCTCTATGCGCTCAATCTGCGCGTTTATGGTGTCCAGCCTTGAAAGCGCGCGAGAGTCTGACTGCACCTGCGAGCGAAGAAGTTGCACGTGGCCGCTGATTAGATTCAAAGGCGTGCCGACTTCGTGTGCGAACTGCGCGGCTGTCTGGCCTGCGGCAGCAAGACGCTCAAGCTCCGTCATGCGGCGCGTGGTCTGCCACAACTCCAGGTTCGTCTCCTCCAACTGCTCGTTGCGATGCGCAAGCTCTGAGGTGGCCTCGCGCACACGCTCCTGAAGGATGCGGCGCTGGCTCTCGCGCTCTTCCGTCATCTGTCTTATGCGCGCGATCATGCGGTTGAAGTTGCGCGATAGCAGTCCAAGCTCGTCAGGCGCGCGCGGCGGCGCTTCCGCCTGAAGGTTGCCCGCTTCGGCGCGAGACATTGCGAGCAGCAGGCGTTCAACGGGTCTGTAAACTAGCTGGCGGAAAAGAAGGTATGTTCCGAGCGTGATGAGTATGACGGCGGCGAGCGCGGCCATGATAGCAGTGCGCTCGAAACGCACTGCTATGAGCGGAGCGTCGTCCAGCCGCTCTACCAGTTCGACCGCGCCGCTGCGACGCTGCTCTCCTCCGGTCTGCTCTGTGATGGGGGCGAACACGCGGTAGAGCGAGGCGTTGGCATTCGCCGCCAGTTGTCGCGTTATGGCTGATTGAAGACCGCTGCGAAGCGCTGCGATAGTCTCGTCTGGAATCTCTTCGGCAGGATCGTTCCCTGCGGCAGCAGCCGTCTCGACGTATTTCCCGCCGACGCGCTCCCATACGCGAACGGCCACGATGCTGGGACGAGAGCCGCGAACTATGGTAGCTGCGCGCGCGAGCATCTGCGGGTCTCTAGGCTCAGGCATATGACTGATCTGCTCGGCCAGATTTATCGCCTGAAGCTCTGCGCGCGCGCGCTGCTCTTCATTCACAATCTCCGCAACGCGCGGGACGACCAGCGCCAGCAAGATAGCCAGCACAGTCACAGTGATAGCCGAAGCTAGCACAGTCGTCTTCGTGTGCAATTTCAGAGGGCGCACGGTGTAAGGGATGAGGGCGGAGGGATGATGAAAGGGATGAGGGCGGAGGGATGAGGGATGAATAAGAATGAGTGAATACGTCAATACGCAATTGGCTCAACCCATTTCATCCCTCATCCTTCATCCCTCATCCTTCATCCCTCATCCCTCATCCTTCATCCCTTCTTTGTGGCATTCGCGTGCGAACCGCCAAAATGCCACAGTGCGAATTTGCTGCTTACTACTGGTTGCAGCGACTTAAGAGCGGCATAACCCTTGCTCATGCAAACGCAGAGCCGCGTCGCAGATGACTTGAAGTTCCTGAAAGTTCAGCGGCACGGCGCGCGTGAAGTTGGAAAGGTCGCAAATGATTTTCGCTCTCATCATCATTGCAGCGCTCGCTGTCGCAGGTGTGGTGCTCTACCTTGAGCACAGGGGCGATCCGCAGACGCTTGAGCGAGAATACGATTCGAGGCCGCGCGTCAAAGACAAGCCCCGCCGCAATTAATCTCTTAAAGATTATTTCAAACATCAACGCTGCCTTGCAGCGCGCTTCTCGCTGGCTATTGCAGGGGCTGCGGCAGTGGTCATTCCGCTTCCTATAGCAGCAGCATCGTCAGCCGGTACGGGCGTTTGCGCCCCGGCTTTTTCCTTGCCCGAAAGATCAGCCATAGCCACAACTACCAGAAGCGCAGTGACGCCCAGCGTCGAAAGAATGTATAGAACCTCTGTCTGCCCGAAATAGATAAGCGAGATGGTGAGGGCGGCAAGCGCCGCCACCCAGATAAGCGTTCTGGTGCGCCTGCGTTTGCGCGCTGCGACGGCTGAAGAAAGTCTTCGATTCATAATGTAATCACTCTCCGAAAATTCATAAAAATGACAAGCTGACAATTTATCATAACGTGAGGGTAGACGGCGAACCGGGCGGGCACGCTTTTCCGAGTCGCCTCTCAAGCTCGAAAAAGAAGAGGCTGGCCTGATCTCAAGCCAACCTCTTCATCATAAATTCTGCGCCAGAGACTTCGCCTTAATAGATGACGCGCAGCGGCACGGTCGCCCCTATACTCTGCATGGCTCCGGGCACTATCCCGCGAATCAATGTCTTCCAGATAGTGGACGGCGTGAATTCGTTCTCTCGCGGCACATTTACCACGTCGTAAGGCTGCAAATGAACGTCCGGCTGCTGACCTTTCTTGATCGCGTTGTAGTTGACTTTGATTACCTGAGGCTCTGCATCGCCCGGCTTCTGGCGGATGATTGTAACCCTGGACAGGTCGGAATTGGGGGCAGCCCCGCCGACCATACCCAGAGCGCGCGTCAACGTCCATTGCTCGCGCAGGTAAAGACCCTGCGGCGACACGACGTTGCCCGTGATGTAAACAGGCTCAGCCTCGATTGCTCGCACTATATCGCCGGGGCGTATCACTGGATTTGCCTCAGACCTACCGGCCAGAAGGTCTGCAACCTTGTAGTAATGAAGCTGCGCTGCTTCCACCACCTCGCCCGGCTCAGGGCACATCACTTCCTCCGTGTGAAGGACTTCAATTGTGCCGTTGGAACGCTCTGTGACGCCGCCAGCGAAAGCCAGAAGCTCGTTGAGATGCACGGAGCGCATCATTTGAAACCGCTGCGGAGCATAAACCGCTCCATGAACTATTGCAGGCGGTCGGCTGTTGTGTCCGGTGATGCGCACGCTCACCTGCGGGTTTCGCAAGTATCTGGAATACGCGGTGGAGATGGTCTTCTGCAATTCCTGCTCGGATTTGCAGCGCGCCGCTATGGGCGTGTCAATGAAGAAGATTCTAAGGTTACCGTCGCTGTCAACCTCGCCGTCCCAGTTGAAATCCGGCTGGCCGAACACACGCACGGACACAGTGTCGCCGGGGCCAAGCAAATAATTTCGTATGCCCTGAATGTCCACAGAAGAGGATGAAGAGACAGTGGCGGGCGGCGCGGGGGCTGCACCTTGCGCAGGAGCGGAAGTGCTCTGAGCGCGAAGCGCTATGCCAGCGCCCAGGATAACGAGTAGAAGAAAGAGCGACGTAATGACTTTCATTGCTTCATACCTCAAAAGCAGTTGCTGCTTGCGGCCAGTTCACGCGATTGATTCCGCATGATAAGATTCAACACCAGCCGTACAAGATGACTCGAAGCCTGAAAAGGCTGCCCACCGGCCTCTTAAAAATAGCGTTTTCCCCAAAAGACTCAAAGGCTAGGCAGGTTACGCTCTGGCCTCTTCGAGACCTGCTTCTTTCTTCGATGGCTGCCGTGTTTCGGCACCGTCCCCGGCACTGCAAAGCCAGTGAATAGCAGGTTGCAATGATCGCACAAAAGGTTATAGATACCAAACAGGCGCAGAAGCCACAGCGTTGGCTTGTAACCGCGCCGGATGCGCGAGCTTTTACATTTAGGACAGCGCTGGCTAATCATCGTGGGTTCACAGAGAGAGGTCGGGGATTCATCTTACTACATCCGATAAATATTTAGTATGCGGCTAAGTAGTGTCAGAGGTTGAAGATAAAAGCCAATATTCATCAGCTTGATGTTTTCAAACCAGCCTGCTACTGGCGGCTAGCTTCGCGCCGCGTCTTGTTCAGGGCGCGCTCCACTTCCGCTAAAGCGCCGGATGATCCCCTCATTACGGGGCGCAGGGCGAGAATGGTCAAGACTCCGGCACAGACCAGTCGTCTTCCGACTCTTTCCCTCTAGTAGACTCAGACTCTTTCACCGTCGAGATACGCGCTCGCAGCATCTCGATTTCACGCCCGATTCGCTCGGCTGTCACGGAGCGCACCTCTTCGTCCATATCTTCGCGTGAAAGATAGAAGAGCGCGTCGCGGTAGCGATCAATAGCGCGACTGTACTTTCCCTTAAAGGCCGCGCGCTCTGCCATCTCTACCCAGCGTCCGACCTTCACGGAGACTATGTATTCGCGCAACGCCGCAGCGGACTCGTGCAGGTCAGCCTCTTCCGGATAAAGCTTCAGGGCAGAATCCAGACAATCCAGAGCGCGCCGTGCCGTCTCCATCTTATTACTGTAAAGCACGCGACGCTGCGCCTCCTGAGCAAGCGATTGTGAAGCGGCGCGCGACCACGAAAGAAGATGGTGCTTCTGTAGAACGCGCACGCGCTCCTGGCTTATGCGAAGGTTACTCCGACTTTCGGGCGAGAGCACGACGGAGCGCAGCGTCTCATCCGTGCTTGCCAGATAATCTTTGCAGGCATGAAAAACTTCCAGATGTGTTTCGGGCGTCGAGGCAGGAAGCGAGTCTGCGTCCGTTGCCTGTTTCTGTATTGCACGCAACTGTGCCGCGTGTGCTTCGGCGACAGTGTTGCCGCCAAGCCGGTTGCCGTGTGCAGAGCGGCCCGGCCTCTGCTTTCTTGATTCGCCGCTGCCAGGCAATCCAGGGTGATCCTGTTCCAGCAAGTAGCGCGTCCACGCGCGACGCATCACAACCTCGCGTGCAGCAACCGCGACCAGCATCACCACGCTTGCCGCAAGCCCCGCAGGAACCCAGGGCGTTTCATCACCGCTTGTCTGCAACATCCACCAGAGAACGAAGAAGAGCGCGCAGGCCGTGACGCCCGCAGCTACCATGTACCCGGCAGTCGAAGGCATTCTCGCAGCAGGCGCTCGGCGGTGTGCGCCCGAAGCGCTCGCATGTGTGTGCATACGCGCTGCTCTCTGTCTTGTGAATGCGGGATCGGCTGGCCTCGTGCGCAAACCTTTTTCCTCTGTAGGAAATTTCTGCTACGGCGCGTGCATTGTAAAGATGCGGCTACTGAATAAAATGAAAGCGGAAGATGAATCGCCCGCGCCGCTCGTGGTGCTGTATAGTCAACTTTTTCCTGCGATTATGTCAACATGTAAAAGCGCTCGATTGGATACCCTGGAGGAGAGACGAATGGAGAGAGATATGAAGGGACGCTTTGCGCTGATCACGGGCGCGACTTCGGGGATTGGCCGCGCCACCAGTTTACGCTTCGCACAGGCTGGCGCGCACGTTGCCGCAGTCGGGCGAACCGAAGAGACATTACGCTCTGTGGTCGAAGAGATAAAGCGAGCGGGCGGCGAGGCTCTAGCCATACGCGCGGACGTAACTATTGAAAGCGATATGAGGCGCGCCGTTGACGAGACTATAAAAAATTTCGGGGCGCTCGATGTGCTCGTTAACGCCGCAGGCCATCTCTCGAACGGCACGATTGAGAACACTCAGCTTGAAGCATGGGACGCCATGATGCAGGTCAACCTGCGTTCCGTCTTTTATCTGATGCAACTGGCCGTGCCTCATCTGGAAAAACGTGGCGGCAACATCGTGAACGTTTCGAGCGTCACGGGCTTGCGAGCCTTCCCCGGCGTGCTGGCCTACTGCGTCTCGAAAGCAGGTGTGGATCAACTGACACGTTGCGCCTCGCTTGAGATGGCGGCTAAGGGCGTGCGCGTCAACGCAGTGAATCCGGGCGTCGTCGTCACGGAGATTCACAGGCGAGGCGGTATGACGGACGAGGCTTACGCTGCATTTCTGGAGAGATCGAAGCAGACGCACCCGATTGGCCGCGTGGGACAGGCGAGCGAAGTAGCGGAATTGATTCTCTTTCTAGCCTCCGATAGCGCGGGCTGGATAACGGGTGCAACCTACTCGATTGACGGCGGGCGTGCTCAAACCTGCGCGAGATAGGGGCGAGTTAAATATGATTGACGCTCATAAAAACTAGAATATTGAACAAGTCTACGGCTATACTTTGCGCGATAATGGACGATAGACCATAGACGATTGACCATAAGAGCACGCTTTTCATCATCCATCGTCCATCGTCCGTCTTTCTGAATCATGTACAACCAACCACCTTCCAACTATTACCAGCAGCCCTTTCCGCCGCCCGCGCCTGTTAGATCGAGACACAGGCGCGCGATTAAATGGGTTGTGGGCATTATCTTTCTTCTGGTCGCATCTCTTCTGGGGTTGCTCACGCTCTTTCTGGTCGGGGCGGAACTGACGAACATGAGCAGCACACAGGGGCCTGTAGCTTTTCTGCTTGGCTTGATACTTGCCACCCTGCCCGTCCCCATTTACGTTCTGCTCATACTCTGGATTGATCGCTACGAAGCCGAGCCGCTCTGGCTCCTCGGCGTAGCCTTCATCTGGGGCGCTGTCTTCGCAACCTTCAGCGCGCTCATACTCAACACGATTAGCATAGTCGTCTTCAACGAAGCTTTCGGCGCTGTAATCTCCGCACCTATTGTAGAAGAGAGCGCAAAAGCGTTCGCGCTCTTCACGCTCTACTTCTGGAAGAAGGACGAGTTCGACGGCATCGTGGACGGCATCGTTTACGCGGGCATGGTCGCGCTCGGGTTTGCCATGACGGAGAACATAAGCTACTACGGCAGAGGCGCGCTCGCCGGACGCTTGGGCGGCATCTTCATAGTGCGCGGGCTGATGAGTCCGTTTTCGCACCCGTTGTTTACCAGCATGACCGGCATAGGGCTTGGATGGTCAAGGCAGACCAACAACGGGTTCGTTAAATTCGCAGCGCCCGTAATGGGATTCGGCCTCGCCATACTGCTGCATGCGACGTGGAACGGCTCAATCACATTCTTCGGCGGTCTTGGCTTTCTTATCACATACTTTGTAGTCATGGTTCCGATCTTCGTCGCGGCAATCGTGGTAATCTTCTTCGCGCTCCGTAGAGAGGGGCGCGTCGTGCGCGAGCAGCTTCTGTGCGATTACCAGCGCGGATTCCTGACGCCCGAAGAGTACCAGTGCCTGTGCAGCGTGCCCGGTCGCATGGGTTCAAGTTTCAGGGCGTTCAGGGGCGGAGGCTTCCAACTATGGCGCGACCGCATGCAGTGGAATCAACTGGCAAGCGAGCTTGCATTTCATCGCAGCCGCGTGGCGCGCGGGATTTACAGCAATGAACAGGAGACGCGCGAGCGCGAAGCTGCCTACTTGCAACTTCTACACTCATTGAGCCAGCGGCTCAGGCAGATTCAACCCTGACCGAATAAGTAGTGGGGCAATCTCAAATTATCACTGCTATGAATAGAGTTGGATTTTTTCAGACTGAACCACTACTACCGAATAAAAGAACTCGCGCGTTTCTGCCACTTTGCCTTATACTTAGGCCGACCTCGCGCGCCCGGTTGATGCGAGCGGTCTGACACGTGAAAATTCAACTTCTACCCAGTACATTCGACGATCATGGCCGCGCCGCCTCAGAGCAGCGTCTGACCTGTTTCCTCATCAACGACCGCATCACAGTTGACGCGGGCAGCATAGCGATTGCCCTGACCGATGCACAGAGAGAGACGGTGCGCGATGTTATCGTCACGCACCCGCACATGGATCACATCGCAAGTCTCCCGATATTCGTTGACGACCTGTTCGGATTTCTTCGAGAACCCATACGAGTTTACGCGACCGAAGAAGTAATAGACGCTCTGGAGAAAGATGTCTTCAACTGGATGGTCTATCCCAGATTCTCCGAGCTGAAGAACGAGCACGGGCATGTGATGAAATATATTCCCATACGCGCGGGCGAGGAGTTCGAGGTTGCGGACTTGCGCGTCACAGCCATCCCGGTCAACCACATAGTCCCGACCGTCGGCCTGATCATCTCTGACGGAAAAACAACCGTTGCGTTCAGTTCCGACACGGCGGAAACCGAAGAGTTCTGGAAAGTTCTGAACCGGACGCAGCGCATTGACGCGCTGATGATTGAAGCATCTTTTCCAAACTCAATGTCTAAGCTCGCAGAAGATTCCAGGCACTTTACGCCCGCGTCCATGTGCAAAGAGCTACAGAAGCTCAACAACCATCATCAAGGCTTGGACATCCTCGTAGTACATCTGAAACCCGCCTACCGCTCAACGGTCGTAGAAGAACTCAACGCCCTAAACATCCCGCGCCTACAGGTCATGGAGCCTGGGCGAACTTACGAGTGGTAGAATTTATGATCGGCTCTTATGGAAGAGACGCGGGAAGGTCAGGTGGCTCCCTGCGAAGAGCGCCAATTTGACGAGACAAACTCTCTCACCAGCAGTAAGGCTAAAAGCAAAGGGACGCACAGGGACAACTCTATAAGGCTCACCCTCAACCCTTCTAATAATGTTATTCCATGCGTCAATTCGGAAAAACTTATCATTCCCAGTTTTAATCTCTCATGTGTGAAAGGCCAGAAAAGCTCCACGCCGCCACCCTGCTTCGTCGTTAGAAAATCCAGTATGCCGTGACTCATAAAAGCCGCAGCGTATGTGAGGGCTTCACGAATGCGCGCAATGCCCAGCAGGCCCATAGCAAGCGCAGCAACGATGAAGCCCATTGGAATCGAGTGCGTAAAGCTTCTGTGCCATTCGCTGTCCAGATGGAAAACCCATATGAGAAGGAAGTCGAAGTCCGGGATGATGGCGAGCGCAGCGCCCAGCAGTAGCATGCGCCAGTCCGCGCTCAGTGAACTTTTCGGACGAGAGACAGCTACTATGCCCGCCCCGACTACGCCATGTGCTATTGGAAGTGGCATATCGTTTCGACGAGCGCGACACCCCAACTCACTCCGCGCAGAATTCAGTCTTACTCTCTTCGCCCGCCAGCAAGCCCTCCATGTGCTGTTTTGCTTTCCACGCGCCTGTGCGTTCTGCGATTTCGATGCCTTGAGTCCAGGCGCTGCGCGCATCATCTCTCTGGCCCAGATTCAGCAGCGCCGTGCCCAGCATCTGATACGCAGCCGTGTAATCCGGCTTGATGCTCAGAACTTTGCGCAAAGAGTCTGCGGCCTCCTGCCATTTCCCTTCCTTGAAATACTCGCTTGCAAGGCCGTACCAGATCATCTCGTTCTGTGGCTGGTCGGCAGCCATCGCGGCGAAAATTTCTATTCTTGATTGCGCCATTTTCCCCAAACTTTCTGCGTGTTAATCGAACCTGATTGGCTCGAACTCTTTTTCGGCGTGCTCACCCGTGAAGTTTTGCAAGGTGACTCGTCTGCTTGGCAGCACCTGCTCGACTCGGTAAGTTCTTCCCGAGCGCTCGCGCCCCGGCATCAACTCAGCGCGAAAAGTTACGCTCATGCCCGGTCGCGCCCACACATCTCTCTTACCCTCCTCCGCTGCATTCATACGACTCGCCCTCTTTCTAATCAGCACTGCTCCGGCTGCGCCCAACCCCCCGGCGGCTAGTGCCAGCATTCCCATCAGACGTTTCGTTCGCTTTCTCATCTGAAACCCTCAGAGGCTACGGCAATAAGACTGTCTCTTCTCTAATAACTATCTTGATTTCTTCATTCAAATACAAGTCGCGGCGCTCGACTCGAAACCTTATGGATGAGTCGCGCGCCGCTCGGCGTGGGTGAAGAGAGGCGGAAAAGCCCGCGCCCCGGTGTCTAGCACAACGGCTCAAGCTTTTCGCCAATCGTGGGCAGACCGCTCAGCGCCTTCTCAGCGTTCATAGAGGTGAAGTGCGCCCACTCTTCCGGCACTTTATCCTCCGGGAAGATTGCCTCGACGGGACATTCGGGCACGCAGGCATCACAATCAATGCAGGTCTCCGGGTGTATGACGAGCATATCGTCGTCCAGATGAAAAGCCTCGACGGGGCAGACCAGCGCACAGTCCGTGTAGCGGCAATTCACACACGGTTCGCAAACAACATACGTCATTAAAGTTTCAACCTCCTCAGGCGATCTCAATTTTTAAAATGTCGCGGGACGATAAAAGCGCGTACTTCTATACAGAAAAACTGTCGCGGCCATCCCGCCCAAGCCACATATTGTTTGAAGGACACGACTATATTAAGCATAATCCGGCGAGATTTGAAAAGAGGAATTTCAAGTCCGGAGTCTAAAGTCTGGAGTGGAAAGCTAAAGACTGTTCTTGGCCTCTGACTTCAGACTTCAGACTCCAGACTCTTTTTCCAATTCTCTTTTGGAGCGTCGCTCGAAAAATCGTAGAAACGCATGTCGCCGCTCTTGAGCATCTTGGTGAGCAGGATGATCTGCCCCGTGTGCATTGAGAAATGCTCTACGACGTGAAAGACTGCTTCAAGAACTGTGACATCGTAGCCCTGAATGGAACGAGTTTCCAGAAGCGCCGAAGAATTCAGACCGGCAAGAGTTCTGTCTACTTCATCGAGCGTGTTTTTCAGACGCGCGAGCAGTTCTGTTTTAGAGATTGCGCGCCGCTCGTCAAACTCGCTCTGCCGGTCGCGCTCGTCCGGCGCGCGGCCTACGCCGCTCACTATCCACTGCCGCGCGTTTCCTGCCATGTGCAGCAAGAGGTTACCCACGCTATTTGACGCCTCGCCCGCGCGCCACCACACATCGTCGTCCGTAAGGCGCTCCATGCAGCGCTCTATCTTCGGCAGGTACTCTTCTGCGAGCAGTGCTCGCGCTTTAGCGAGGAAGTTTTCAGACACTTCAGGCATTGATTGCTTTATTGACCGACCATCACGGTCATGAATTTGGAGCGGCCTTACACTTACCGAGCCTACTCGTCATCCGCAGGTTTCAGTCGCCCCTTGTGTTTAGCTGTCCGACCGGAAGGGTGAGCGCGCTCCTCCGGCTTTGCTTGAGCCAGTGGATGACCGGGAGGCGCAAGCGGTTTGCGAATCGAGTTAAAAACCGGACGCTCGTTCGATCTCTTCGCAGATTTCGTGCTGCTCTTTTTCACATCTCCCACCCCCTACAAATTTTTCGTTGCAAGGTAGCAAGATGCTACGGCGCGTCGCCAGCGGGTGTCAACGCTCTCGCGCCATATTTATTTCAGGTTGTGATGAAGATCAATTGAAGACGGGCTTGTCAACGCAGCCTCATCAGGTAAACGAGGCATCGCTCTTTACACCGAGAGGGGCAAGAAATCCATCTTGCCCCTCTATGAATTTTATCTGAATTTGATTAGGCGTAAGCTGGCAAGCGCAGCCGGTTAGCACCAACAGTCAAGAATTTCAGGCTTCGCTCGGTCGCGTATTGTCCGAGAATAGCGTCTTAATGGCCTGCTGAGTCTCCTCTCGGCGCTTCTGCTGAAACTCGCTGACCCAGTTGGTGACGGTCGTCACCATTTCGCGCGCGCCCTTCTGCGGTGATTCTTTTGCCGACTTTGTGCGTTCGCCAGCCTTCTCCTGGCGAATTCGCTCTTCGCGCTTGATGATTTTGATTGCAGTCTTCTTTACCATAACTTTTAGTCTTTCCTGAAATGATTGCGGGATCAACCTTTCAAACGAATTTCCCAAGCCAAAGTTCCATCTTTACGTTTTCTTAACCTTTGGCTCGCGCCGCTTATTCAGCAAATGCCGGGCCACACCCTGTTAGTCGTATTAGTAACGCAGTTCCTTACATTCCAGCTACGCAGTTAGACGTAAGAACGGATTCGTTTGGCTGAAGAAAATCACGACTTGCATCCTATTTTCTCTATATTTCCGGGAATTTTCTCGTCAATCTTCAAGCCAATGCTTTAGCACTATCAGCCACGATTTCGTGCGGCGCATGACGAAAGCGTTACACGGCCCGAGCCGAACGCTACGGCTTTCGCTATGGCTTCATTGCGTACATTCAAGCTTCTTCACGTACAGATTTCGAATGGTGATGAAAAGCAGGGAGGATGGAAGGGATGAGGGAAGGGATGAGGGCGGAGGGCGGAGGGATGAATAAGAATGAATGATTGCGTCAACACGCAATTCATTCAACCCTTTTCATCCTTCATCCCTCATCCCTCATCCCTCATTTCTCATCCCTTCTTTCATCGCTTTGGCAGTTTGCAAAATTAATTTGGTCTACGGTGCGCTTTGCCAACGACAGGCAGTTGCTGCTCGCGCACAGGTAAGACTATTTTTCGCTCGCTAAGCTTTTTGCTTCCAATAGAAAGCTCCATACGCCTGCTTTGGAATGTTGATGAGATGCATGGCTGGCATGTTCGTTGCCCATAAGCGAAAGCGATATGAAGTTGATAGAGCTTACAGTCATATATCTTGCCGCCGGGTCACCCTTCGTCGCTCACAGGATTATAAGCGCGCATGGCCGCGCGAATCTTCTCACCGCTCTGGCGCACTCAACCGTTGCGTTCCTGCTCTGGCCTTTAACGGCCATTTCGTTCTTCCTCAAAAGAGGAGAAACGATAAAGGCCCGCAAGTATAGCGACGGGAATTCTGATAATAAGGTCGAGGCGGCTGGAGAAAGGTTGACCGCCGCGCTCCACAATATGTGCGAATCGGCAGGCGGCGAGCGCAATTCGGAAAATCTCGCGCGTTCTGTGATTGTTGCCCGTGACGCAGTAGAGAAATACATTTGTCTTACACTTTCGGCTGAAGATTCCGCCACGTCGGAGCCGTACGAGCATGAGATGGAATTTTATAGAGTAGCGGGTCGCAAGGGCGCGGATTTGAAGATAGCCGTAGGCTGCCTGCACAGGCGCAACCACGAGCGAATCGTCGAGCACAGGGCGCGCGCACGCACGGAGCTTCTGCACGCGCTGGTGGAGTTGCGAGAGATTGCCGCGCGCGATATGCGCGAGCATCTTCCTGAGAGCGACGAAACTTCTCAGCGGGATTTGAGTGTAATGTCTCTAAAACTCTACGGCCATGCTTTAGACCTCTTCTCGCTGGCGGAAGATGAAAGGGGTGTCGGCGGAGCGTCGCGCCTTATCGAAGCGGAATGTGCGCGGCTGCGTCGGCTGGAAAGAGAAGTTGCCGGTTCTTGTGAACAGAGTTCGGAGGTGGATGAATCATGCAAGACACACGCACACCATTTGGCCTTCACTGGCCCATCGCAGACCAGGGCGTGAATGAAAGGTTAAGCTGGCTGATAGCCGTGAACTCGCGCGAAGCTGAGCGGCGGCGTATGTTTCGCACCGCACGCGAAGAAGAAGAGATGCGCTTGATGAGGATTCCTATTCCGACCCGGCGGGCGTTCGCTCTCCTCGGCCTTCTGCTAGGCATACTTGCGCCCGCAGCTCTCTTCCTGAAACTTTTCGGCTACGGCCTTTCAGGTCGTTTCGCCTATACGCCTCTCATGTTTCTTATCTGCGTTGCGATGAACGCAGCCTGCGCAATCTTCGGCCACCGCATGGGCGCGCTCTTCAGCGATCACGTTGACGAGCAGGAACGAAGTTCATGGACAAGGATGCTGCTCTATTCAATATTGACTGGGCTTGGCTGGGGAGCGGCAACAGGCGCGATGGGAGGAGTGGCTTTCTTTGGCTTCGGCGCAGTTGTTGGAGCGGCCTGCGCCATGCCGGTTGGAATGATGGCGTTTCCTCTTTTCACTTCTCTTCATCGTCTTCTGGCGCGTGGTGGTATGATTGACGCGCGCCACTTCTGGCCGCTAGCCTTCGCCGTCACGATGACGATTGCCATGTTCATTCTGGGATGGTAAATAGAGGTTAGAGGTCAGAGGCTAGAGGTCAGAGGTCAGTAACCGCTGCCGAAATTTGAAACTAAAATTTAAGATTTAAAACACTTTCACTAACCACTAGCCTCTGACCTCTGACCTCTTCTTTCACAAATGCTTCTAGCCCTGCTGCTAATCACGCTCTTTCTTCTGGTGCTGCTAGGCTTCTATGTTTTCGTTGCAGCGCCACGCAGCCCGATTCATCAAACTTTCGTAGCTTTCGTGGCATGTCTTGCGCTGTGGACTGTGAAGGACATTGCGCTGTGGGGTTTTGAAGTTCCCGAATACTCGGTCGCATGGTGGGCGAGCGCAAGCTTTCTCATATCGCTACTGCTCCAATATTCAACTCTTGTCTTCGCGTGGGTCTTTCCCGAAAACAGGCCGCTCCCGTTAAAGCACGCGGCGATCATATTAGCGCCGGGCGCTGTCTTTGCCCCGGCAATACTCGCCGGGTTGATGTGGAGACGTGTGGGTTTCGGCGGCGGCCACTTCGAGATAGAGCTAACCATGCTCGCCTACGCCTTCGGTCTCTACATCTACGCGATACTGGTTTACGCGCTTCTTCTGCTCTTTCAGAAATACCGTCGCTATCGCGGGCATTTATGGAGCAAGCAGCTAGGCGCGGTTCTGTGGGGACTGATTATTACGGTTGTGCTCAACACGATTGCGAACGTGGTGCTGCCGATGGCGGGCGTCTATTCCTACCTGAAATTCGGCTCGATATTCGTCGTTCCGGGCGTGCTCGTCTACGCTTACGCAATCTCGAACTTCAAGCTCTTCTCTCTACAATCCGCGCTCGATCAGTTTCGCCTCTTTCCAATAGCTTACAAAGTCGCGCTCTCGATTGCGGCTGTGGCTATCTTGAGCTTCGCCTTTCTGCAAATTCCAATTGTCTGGTGGAGCTTTGGCGGCTGGACTATTTCGGGCGAGATGATGGAAGCGTGGCGGCGTTATCTGGTCTTCAGCGTAGTCACGGCGCTCGTGCCCAACCTGATTCTCGTGGCGCTGGTCATACGCACAATCTCGCGCCCGGTTCGACGATTGACCGAGGCGGCTGTCACCGTAGCGGGCGGCTCATACGGCGCTCAGGTGGATTTGCGAAGCAACGACGAAGTGGGACTGCTGGCATCCGTATTCAACGAGATGAGCCGGAAGATGGCCGCTGACATAGAGCGGCTGCGCGAGTTGAACGAGCATCTGATTCGCACGGAAAAGCTGGCTGCCGCCGGGACGCTTGCAGCGGGCGTAGCGCATGAAGTCAACAATCCGCTCGCATCCATCTCGTCGCTCATACAGATGATTCAGGCGCGCGAGAACCTGGACGCAGACACGCGCGAGATGCTGCGATTGATTCAGACTCAGATAGCGCGCATCACACAGGTCTTGCGCGACATGATGAACTTCGCAAGCACGCGCCCGCAGACGCGCGCTCCGCTCGACATCAACCGCACGCTCGAAGCCACGCTGCACCTTGCGGGCTTCGACAAAGCTTTTCAGCAATTGAGCGTTCAAGTTCAAGCAAGCGATAATCTGCCGCAAGTTCTTGCGGACGCGGATCAGATTCAACAGGTCTTCCTAAACATACTGCTGAACGCGCGCGACGCCATGCCCGGCGGAGGCCATCTTCTCGTCAGGACTTTTTATCATCCCGAAGATAAAATAGTTGAAGTCGAATTTTGTGACACCGGCTCAGGCATCCGGCCCGAAATTCTCCCGAAAATCTTCGACCCGTTTTTTACAACCAAACCTACCGGAACAGGAACAGGTTTGGGATTGGCCGTTTGCTACGGCATCATAACGGCGCACGGCGGACACATAGAGATAGGCGCAAATGACGGAACAGGCGCATGCGTGCGCGTTACTCTGCCTGCGTAGATGTAAGCAGCTTATGAAGAAAGCTCTAAAGGTCGTCCCTAAACCGCGAAATGCCCATAAAATCAGGGCAAGATTGATAGTTTAGGGATAGCTTCTAATGATTCCCGGAGCTTCCTTCAACTACATTATCTGACCATGAAGACATCACCACTTATACTAATCGCTGAAGACGAAGATTTGATGCGAGCGATATTGACGCGCTTGCTGGAAGAGACAGGCTACAGGGTGCTGTCCGTTGCTAACGCGGAAGAAGCGCTTGAAAAGTTCGCGGCTGAAGATGTTGCCGTGACGCTCACGGATATACGCATGAGCGGCATGGACGGACTCGCGCTGCTGGATAATATAAAAGATATTGACGGCGAAGCGCTCGTCATCGTGATGACCGCTTACTCGTCCGTTGACTCTGCTGTCGCGGCGCTGCGCTCTGGCGCTTACGATTACGTGACGAAACCTTTCGTCAACGAAGACCTGCTGCAATCGGTCAAGAACGCAATACGCCAGCGCGAGCTTTTCCGCGAGAACCGCGCGTTGCGCCGCGAGCTTGACCGTCGCTACAGTTTTTCTGAAATCATAGGCACGAGCGAATCCCTGCAAGCAGTATTTCGTCTCGTTGAAAAAGTCGCTGCCACGAACACCAACATTCTCATCGAAGGCGAATCCGGCACTGGCAAAGAGTTGGTCGCGCGCGCGATTCATCATAACAGTCCCCGCTCTGATCATTCGTTCGTAGCCATCAACTGCGGCGCTCTGCCCGAAACGCTTCTTGAAAGCGAGCTATTCGGCCACGTGAAGGGCGCGTTCACGGGCGCTGTAGCGAACAAGCCCGGCCTGTTTCGCGCGGCTCAAGGCGGCACTGTTTTTCTGGACGAAGTGGGCGAGATTTCTCAGGCGATGCAGGTGCGTCTCTTACGCGCAGTTCAGGAGCACGAAGTAACCCCCGTAGGTTCCAGCGCTCCCGTACAGTTCGACGCTCGCATCATCTGCGCCACCAACAGAGATTTGGAGAAAGAGGTTGCGGAAGGCCGTTTCCGCGAGGACTTGTTCTACCGCCTGAACGTCATAGAGATTCACCTGCCGCCGCTCAGAGAAAGACGAGAAGACATCCCGCTTCTCGTCAGGCACTTCATAGCGCGAACGGCGCGCGAGCAGGGGCGCGAAGAGAAAGCCATCGAGCAGCAGGCCATGTCGGCTCTCATCAACTACAACTGGCCCGGCAACGTGCGCGAGCTTCAAAACGCAATCGAGCGCGCTTTCACCTTGAGCGGCGATTGCATTGACACGGAAAGCCTCCCGCCGCGCGTGCGCGATTCAGCCGCAGGCCATTTCGAGACGCGCGACCCGGACGGCCTTCGCCCCACGCTAGAAGAGATTGAGCGCCGCTACATCTTCGAGACGCTGGCTGGCGTCAATCAAGACAAGACGCGCGCCGCCAACATTCTCGGCATTGATCTCTCAACGCTCTACCGGAAATTGAAGCGCTATGACGTAGTGTGAAGTAAGATGATATGAGTTCAATATAATAAGCGAATTTGCTCTTCACGTATCATCTCTTCTCTACACTTCCTGATAATCTGCGGCGCTGACTTCCATAAAATTGCCTCTGGCGAGCGATTCAGGCCCGACGCTTCCGCCCCCGATTTTCGGGAAGGTCTTGAGGGCTGTGCTCCAATCGCTCTCGAAGATGTTCGAGAAGTAGCGAGCAACATCCGGGTAGTAGATTACAAGACCTGCCTCGCGGTTTGTGCCGACGCCTGTTTCAGACCAGTTCTGCGAACTGACTAGCGCGGCCTGATTATCCACAATGACCAGCTTGTTGTGGCAGTGTACGAACCGCTTGATATCAATGAAGCGTATGTTCGTCCCCAGTGAAAGCTTGAAAACCTTTTTGATGTTGTCGAGATTAGCTTTCTCTTTTTGTAGGTCGCTCTGGCTGAAGATTTTTCCGAGAATGATTCGCACGTCCAGGTTCGGGTTCTGATCCATAGCGAAGCGTATCGCGTTGAGCAGCGTGATAACGCGCGTGTGCGAGCCGCGAATGTACTGCTGTTCGATGAGTATGGACTTTTTGGCTTTTTTGATGAAGTCTGGAACAACGTCCATGTAGTTGTCAGGCGTAAGCACGGGCACGACCTTGATGGGACTGGTCGGATTGAATTTCTTGCTGGGGAAAAGTTTTGGGGGCAATGCTTCCGGCACCGCCTCAACAAGGTCTGGCGCTCTCTTTCTTCTGATTGCACGGTGCAGAGCTTCTACGCCTTCTGCATTGGTTTCCAGTTTCATATCGCTGCGCAAGATTTTCGTGAAAAACTTCGCCAGGGGTTTCGAGCGAATGGCAACGCCCATGTCGCGGTTGCCCGTCACGAAGTTGGCAGGGTCGCCGCCATCCTTCTCGTTGAGAGGAATGCTATTCTTCGAGTAGTTTCCGCTCTGCACTAGCGTCCAGGTGTCGTCAATGACGACGACCTTCTCGTGAGACGACGGGAAGAAGCTTATGGCATCGCTTGCGCACGAAGGCGCTGCGACGGCCTCGCACCCGAACTTTTTAAGATCATCAAAGATAGGCTTTTCGCCTGCTACGCCGTCCAGGTCTAGCATCAAGGCGACTTTGACGCCCCGATGCATTGCGTTGAGCAGGATGTCTTTCATGTACCCGGCAGTGAAATCATAAATCCCTATGAGGATAGATTTCTGAGCCGCATCCAACAGCCGCTTGGTCACAGCGTAGGACGAATCGGGCGAAGCGAAGGCTATGAAATCGCCTGAAAGGTTCAGAGCGTTTACCACCTTCTTCTTGTACTCCTGTAAATGGCAGTTGCGAGAGACCAGTTCGATTGAGCCAACGTTTACCTCTTTGAGCGATTCGGCGGAGGCACTGTCCGTCACAATCATGGGGGGCATATTATTTCTCCTTTTAGAGTTTCTCAGGTCTGAATTTTTCGACGACGCGCGCGACCAGAGGCACTTGCACAGTCTGCTTGCCGCTCTTGACCTCAAGCGACTGCGGGAGGTCTTTGGTAGGCTCCTTCTCGAAGAAGGCTATGACGGCGAAGGTCGAACGCCCACTGCGCTTGATTTCGTCCACAGCGATAGCGTGCGCACCCAGTTTTCTCAGAAGGTCTGAATGCTGGTTGCGCGCTTGATTGGCTTCTTCAAGGTTTGCCATGATTCTTCTACAACCTTAACGCTTCTTCTTCGCTGATTTCTTACCGGCCTTCTTCGCAGTCTTCTTCCCCTTAACCTTCTTAGCTGGCAGCTTCTCCGTCGTGTTGATGGCCCTGGTGACGAGCGTCACGTTCAGAGCCTTCAGAACTTCGCCTATAGGACAGAAGACGCTGCCGCCATTGGCACCGGCGAAGTGAAGACCGACTGCGCGCCCCGTTGCTACATCCAGAACGAGTGAGCCGGAATCGCCCGGCTGAGTGTAGCGCGTGCATAACACCTGATCCAGAAAGCCTATCTCTCCGACCTCATCGTAATCGAGCGTGAAGCGAAAATTCACGTCCGTCACTTCGCCAGTTGTCTTGCCTGTTGTCCTTCCGACCTTCACTACTTTCATCCCGCGCGCGGGCTTGATTGTCCCGCTCGGGACACCCAGCCCTTTGATGTCCGAGCGCAGGTCGCTCGCGCGCGAGGCTATAGGCTTGGCGATGGCGCAGTCCACGCGGTTAACGAAGTCGCCGCCGGTCTGAAACTTTTTCACACCTGAGAGCTTTGCCACCAGATCATCCGGCATCTTGCCTTTATCGAATATGCCCGGATAGACGATGTTGTCTCCGACCTTCGCCGTCCCGCTCTTGGCTAGGACGTGGCTATTGCTCAGTATGTGAAAGCTGCTGCCCTTCTTTACGATAGCCCCGAGCGTACCGGCAGTGATGTCCACATGGCCTATGCTGAAGCCCGGCTGCACAGGACTTCTGATGATATTCGCTTCCGGGCGAAGTCGGCCAATCACCACAACGTCCGTTGGAATAGCCTCCGGCCCACTGATGGCTTCAGGCACTGTTGGCGGCAGCGCCATATGAGCGCGAAGTTTCGTGAGCGCCACTTTTTTCTGCACATAGAAGGTCAGCGCCAGCTTGCCCGTGCGTTTATGCCTGGTGATTTTCTCGCTGATACCGACGGCCACGATGTTTTTGCTGTCAACTATCCGGCGCATTCTTTTGAGGTGATTAACTCCGCCCCTGCTAAGAGATTCGACCACAGAATTGGGCGCGACGGTGAGTAAATCTAGAACGCGCAGCAGGCTTGTCTCTGAAGCCATGATCTGATCCTCCTTCAAATTTATCTAACGTAAAAGCCAGGCAAGCAACAGTGCATCAATAAACAATCCTGATAGTCACAAGAGATTTATCTCCTGGCTCTAATGATAATGAAGAATATGGCAAAGCATTTCATGGCATCGGGCGCAAACTTTAAGACGCGAAAAAAGTGCGAATTCAAATTGACCTGAAGGGAAACGTATCTTCAAATAAGATTGTTCAAGCCCTGCGTGCGCTAAACAACGGTCGGCTGCTAAAGATGACGTGACAGGAGTAGAGCCGTCGTGAGAAGCCTTATTACTTTGTCACCGGGCTTAAATTAGAGGAGCGTGAGATGACAAAGCCATTTGCAAGAATGCGAGCGGAATATAATCGATTCTGCGGCAGATTGGAAGAGAGATTTTACATAAGATTGCCAATGGTGCGGGGGCTTATTCAATCAGCTTCTTAAAGAGAGGATGTCTTCATTAAAAGTAAAAGCAAGGCTGTTCAAGTTTGAATCAGCCTTGCTCTTAAATGTTGGCGGGGATTTTCAAGGTGGTACTCGCGGCTCAGGCTCTTCGTTTAGCCGCCTAACATGCCGCCGAGTTTTCCGGCAACGTCTCCCAGACCGCCGCCTTCACCTGCGCCGCCACCGCCAATTGCGCCGTCAATCTGTCCGGCGATGGGTGCTGGAAGTTTTGTCTTCAAAAATCCCAGAACCGTATCAACGGCCATCCTTGCCTTGTCTTCGGGGATGCCCGTGCGTTGCACTACCTGATTAATCAGTTCGTCCACTATATGAAGCTCCTCCTCTGTATCAATCTATTTTTAAGACCATCGCAATCTCTAAATGAAGACTACGGATTGCGAGTTTGGTATCTCGAAGCGGCGGCGGCAGCGAATGTTCCTGCAAGCCACCATGTCATCGACGCGCACCATGTAGTCGCGTGATTTTTGAAAGCGGGCGCGATCCTGTTCGTTTGCGCCTCGCGGGCACTCGCGCTTCTTAGTGCGCTTGAGCCAGCGCACTTCGTAGTCTCCGCGCTCGCGGCAGTAGGGGCAGACGAAGCTCGCACGCTTTCGTTCCTCATTCTCGTTGAAAAAATCTCTTTCGTTCATTGCCCTACATTATTACAAACGAGAAGCGCGCCGCGCAAACTCTCCGAAAGAGTAGAAGCGCGGCGCGCTGTTTGAGATTAGGTCAACTCTACGGTCTGGAAGGCGATGGCGATGGCGTTGCGGCTGGCGGCGACGGCTCAGGCATCCTGAAGATGCTGTCGTCAACAGGCACATTGTGCTTAATCTCTGTGAGCGTGATTGCGCTGCTTTCGTCTACGCTGGAAAAGCGCAGGAGGAAAGGCAGCATCACGCCGTCAACATTCCTGTAATCGCTGTAGTCCAACTGCTCAGGGATTGGCGCAAGCATGGTCTTCGTGATGAAAAGCTGCCGCAAGAGAAACCCCGTCTCGGAATCGAAATATAGTAGCTGTCTGGTGTCACTTGAAGGATTGTATTCGAGCACGTAAGCGTCGTGGTCTCCGACTCTATCTCTTCCTACGACGGTCATTCTGGGGAAAGGCTCGCTGATTTTCAGAGCGCTGAAGGCCAGCGTCTCCAGACGCAGATCATCAAGGTCTGCCCCGTGCAACGCGCGCGCGCCTCTGGGATTTCTCATCCAGCCGCCCGAAGGCGTGATCGCCCGCGCGAACACAGCCCCTTGCGGGCCTGTCGTCGTCATCAGCATGCTGTTAGAAGATTTAAGAGTGATTTCAACTGCTCCGGTACGACCCGGTGCCATCTCCGTGCTGCCCTTCATCACTGTGGTCTGTATCTTTGCTATTGCAGCCCTTCCGCCAACCGCCGTAACGTACTTCTCCAGAATCTGCTCTGCGGTCGGCAGCGAAGCTGGCGCTGCGCCGGGAGGCGTTGGCGCTGTGCCGCCGGTTCCGCGCGTAGCAGTCGTTAAGGGAAGCGTAGGAATATTTTGCGGCGCGGTCTGTCCCCTGTGGCAGGTGTAGCAGGTAACGGTAGCGCCCTGTAGAGCTGCGGCGTTCGTCCTGTTGATGTTGAGAACCATCTGAATCATGCCACGCGCAGTCTGCTTCGCCGGCTTCGCATCGCTATCGGCCTGAAGACGACCGTCCTGGCCTCTCACGTGGCAGTAGTCGCATCTGACGCCGAGCGACGCTCCCATGAAATTCATAACAGGGATGAGTTGCGAAGATGGCAGCCCGTTCAGAACTTTTATGTTCTTAGCAACCTGCTCAACCGGAGGGTCTGCCTGCTGTTGTGTGCTCTGTTGCCGGGCTGCAAGCGCAGTCTCGAACGAGAAAGCATCGCTGTGAACATTTTCTGTTCGCGCGCTGGCGCTCCTTATCTTCATATTCACGGCGAAGAACCCAAGCGAGAGGGCGAGCGCAGCAATCAGGACGGAAAGCTTAATGCGTTGAAGGGTCATGCGAAAACAACTCCTTTTCTGCGATATGGAGCCAGTTAAACCGGGATTGTACGAACGTAAAAAGTTGGGCTTAAGGGAAGACCGCTCTTCTTTAGCAGGAATCGGGCCGGATGACAATCCTTTTTTTCCAAAAATTTATCAAGCTTTTATTAAGCCGACGGAGAAAACCCGAACGCTTGAGGCGAGGATTATTTGCTTTCATAAAATTACAGCGGGCATCTGCTCTAACTTCTCTCTAATGGAGAGGTCTCTGCTCGCGCTTTCGCTCACCATTTTTGCTTCGGCGGTAATAGAGTGTGATGATAAAACCCGCCAGCCCGTTAAGGAGCATGACCGCATTGGTGACGACGAAGACCCAGTTGTGGACTAGCCAGCTATAGATGGTGAATCCTAGTGAAGCGGAAACCTGACCTATGAAGAGCCACTTGGATACGCCCTCGCTCGTCCCCTCTTTCCACTGCTTGTAGACTTGCCTGGCAATCGTCAGCACGAGTATGAAGGAGCTGGCCCAGCCGATTATCTCTATGAACAATTACTTTCCGCTCTCCTTAGATGCTGTGTGTGGATAAGAGATGAGGCGACGCCGATTATTCAGCTTCGTTCGGGGCCGCAAACTGAGTTATTCGCTCGCGGTCTTCGTTCGTTATCTTAGTGAAGTGCGCGCCTATGAAATAGCCTTTGACGACGCCGCCTTCTTCCAGTGACTGAAAGCGAGCAAGCGTGCTCTCGGCGCGAACAACGCCGCCGGGCAGTTCTATAGCAAGATCGATTCGGCAATCTTTGCGCGCCAGGTAGTGTTTGATCTTACTGGCCGAAACGATTAATCCTACGCCCGACTCGCTTATATCGCGCGTGCGCCCGACGAGAGTTAGTCCGGCGCTGAAGCCGGATTTCGACGGGGCTTGCGCCGCTTCTCGGAAATTGAGGCGGACTGGAAATTGCGCCCTTCGCCTGTGGGCGTAGCGACCTTGTGACATCGGAATCAATTAACCTTTGACGCCAAATCTCAAAGCGGCGAGCATCTTCGGCATATTCAGACCGGATGGAGAATTTTATGGCAGAAGGCGCTCGACCGTCGCCAGAAAGCTACGCGCCTCCAGCGGCTTAGGCTCGTAGGCTGTCGCGCCCTGAGAGAGAGAGAATGTGGCGTTGCCCGTGCCGAAGCCTGTTGTGACAAGGATGGGAACATCCGCAATCTCCGGCGTGTCTCGCACGCGGCGAACGAGGTGAATGCCATCTGCGGCTGGCATGCTTATGTCCGTGATAATCAGATCAGGCCGAACACGCACAGCCTCCTCATAACCCTGTACGCCGTCTTCGGCGGCAACCACATCGTAGCCGCGCCGCCTGAGCGCCATGCACATCAACTCGCGCTCCTCCGAGTCATCCTCCACCACCAGGATTTTCTTTTCACTATTCATGGCTAAGTGATAAGTGATGAGTGATAAGTGATAAGAAAGAGAAGAAGACAGGAGTCAGAAGTTAAACTCTTATCTTTTGTATTCTTGCTTCTGTATTCTGCTTTCTCTTATCACTTATCACTCATCACTCATCACTCCTCTTCCCACTTTCTTCTCGCACAGATCGCGCAAGTAACGAAAGCTGTAGATGCCGGTCTCGTGGCCGTCGCTCCATCGGAAATTGAGGGCGTAGCGTCCCACGATTGAGATGTCGCCGATCTGCAATTCATTCGAAATCGCCTTTGGGTCAAGCATGCGTTCGCCGCTCCACTCGTTGACGCATTGCGCGCACGGGCACGCGCGACGAAGATCAGGTGCGCTGTAATTACAGACGCGCCCGTCCGCCCAGGTGATGCGTAAGCCAGCCGCTCCCTCCTGCATGATTTCGCGTGGCTCAATTGCTTCCCTGCGATCTCTTGGCGTGGCTTCGCTCATTTGTTCTCTCTTAAAGCCTGCTCGACCGCTTCCGCTGTTATTCGCCAGTGCGACGCAGACCAGACGGCCTGACCGTTTCGCAAGATTATTGCCTGCGGCGTTTCGTGCTGTACGCCTGTGCGCGCCTCCACCTCGTTCGAGACTGCGCGAGCTTTCTGCACCACCACGAGCGAGACTTCGCCGTCCAGATTTTTCATCTCCCTGTAAGCAGCCGCGCTAACGGGACACATCGTGCTGTGCTTGAAGAGCAGGACAGGCTCCTGGTGAGAGCGCGAGAGCAGTTCGTCCAGCGCATCAGCGTTTTCGACAGAATTAAAATAATTACTCATATGACTTTCTTTGATAACGAATATGATTCGAAAAGGGGCGCACTGCTTCTGATATTAGCTCACCGAACTGATAACCTCAAACGAGCACCCCGCGCCGCTAACCAATCTATCGCATGGCTCACTCTGACGAAACCAAAAGCGCGCTACTTTTCAACGCCAAAAGAGCCGATTGAAATTTTCATTGACATTTTTCTCAGGATGGTAATAATCTCAGAATTCCTGACAGCAAGTCTCTGCTCTCCACTCAATCGGGGAGTTCGTCATTAAGTAGCCTATCTTCGTTATCTCACGTCAAGCTTTTGATAATTAGCTATGAGCAAAGGAAAAACAATCGTTATTAGCGATTTACATGTAGGCGCTGGAGAACTGGACGATTGCGACGAAGAGTTACAAAACTGTTTGGTTAGCTTCCTCGATCAACTCTCCTCAGACGAAGATAAGATTGAGTTGGTTGTCAACGGGGATTTTTTAGATTTCGTGCAGGCACGTCCTTGGCAGGACGCCGGGCTTGAATCGGTCTCTAACACTAACGTTCCCCTATGCTTTACAGAAGATCAGTCTGTAGAAAAGCTAGAGTCCATTGTCAACGCTCACGCGCCAATCTTCGCCGCGCTTGGCCGCTTCCTCGCCGCCAAACCCGATAACAAACTGATCATTATGCCGGGCAATCACGACGTTGATTTCTTCTGGCCGCGTGTGCGCTCAATCTTCATGGACAAGGTTTGCGAGCAGGACGAAAGCGCTCCTGCTCGGCTTCATTTCTATCTAGAGCGAGTTTATCGTCCGCCGTCTTGCCCGCAGATTTGGGTTGAGCATGGCAATAATTACGACCCAATAAATTGTTTTAAGGTTAAGGAACTCGACCCAACAGGTGGATACTACCTAGAACCGAAGCTTTACTGGAGCGAGAGCAATCCCCCCATCTTCAAGGATGCAAACGGCGCAGAGAGGCTCTATGAATGCATCGGAACGAGATTGTTAATTAAATACATGAATCAACTGGACGCCGATTACCCGTTTGTTGACAATGTCAAACCCTTTAGCCGCTTCGTAAGGATTTTTGGTGCGTCGGCACTCGTTCCAGGCTACGGCTTCCCCAAAGTGATTCTGCGTGTGTGGGGAATGTTGAGCTACCTCATCAAAGAGGGCATTACAAGCCCCAGCAGTTTGATGGGGATAAATGCAGGGGGTGGAGCAGAGGCGAACAAAGTCGGGCCATCAGCAATTATTAAAGCCATTCTAAAAGAACTCACGCCGGATGAATTTCAGAAGCTGACGCAACAGATCAAATCGCGTGGATTTAAGTTTCGAGGTGATCTCAAAATGTTCGCGCAAAGCGATGAGAACGCAACGAAGCTTATGGATTTCCTCGCGGACAATCTAGACTTGATAGATGACATAAAGGCAAAAAGTGATTCACTGCTTGGCAGCACGCCTGGCACTCTTTCACTGGTCAGGGGATTCAACGTGAAGGAGACGAACGAGTTGATAAAGGCTGCCAACAATATTGTCGAAAAGAACCGGGACGTGATTGGCATCATCATGGGACATACTCACGAACCCGTGAAGAGCAGCAAGTATATCAATACTGGATGTTGGACGCGCTATTACATCTTTACCGATGATGAAAAGCTCCGTCCGTGGAAGCTGCTCAAGAACAGCTCGTTTCTCAACTTTCCTTACCAACTCAATTACGCCGAGATCATCCCCGAACGCGAAGAGCAAATGCGGGCGGGTTTTTATCTGGAGAAGACGCGCCCATGACAGATATGAACAAGTCAAAAGTTATCAAGCTGAAGGTTTCAAACGACGATAACGTCAGAAGAAGGCTCATCTGGGACCCTCCAGCAGAAAATGAGTGGGACCCTTACTCCATCGAGTGGGGCGCTCTTAAGCGAAGGTCGGAAGACGTTCGCCAATCCCTCAAACGATTCGTGAACAAATGCATGACCGATGGGCCGAACCGCACCGGCAAAGAGTTGAAGCAATTGGCCGTTGAGGGAAAGAGGCTATATGAACTTCTCTTCAAAAGACAACGTGGGCCTGAAGAGCCGAAGAAAGTTAAAGAGTGGTTGGAAGGGCTGGAACCCGGTTATCGAATTATCGTCACGGTTGACGAGCAGACTTATGTGCCTTGGGGTTTGGTCTACGACGCAGACCCGGACAAGTTAAGCGGAGAGGAAGAGGACGTTGACATCAACCATTATCAAAATTTCTGGTGCTTCAAATACTGCCTTTCCACAATGTATTACAAGATTGGCGCGAAGAATGTGAAAAGTCCGAAGTCTATTGATTCTTTCAAAATACTTTCCGTCACCCACGACGAGACGATCACGCAGGTGAAAGCTTGCTTGACCGACGAAGAGAAACGGCTCTTCGACTGGTGGTACAAGAAAGATGTGGCACCGCCTCTGAAATCTTCAGCAGAGTTGTCGGCCAAGTGGAAGAAGCTGGCGGACGAAATTGACCTGCTCTATTTTTATTGCCACGCGAGCGGGACAGACCTCGCTCTCAGCGACGGGGATACGATTCACAGGGATATTATCAAATACGATCTCACGCGTCAGGCCTCTCTCTCTAACAAATATGATTGTCTGGTCTTCCTTAACGGCTGCGCGACAGCCATAGGTGATCCCGAGGGCGGTTTTCTGGAAGCTACCAGCGGGGATGGCTTCTGCGGCTTCATAGGCACAGAGGCCGAAGTGCCGGACATCTTTGCCCTTCGCTTCGGTCTGGCTTTCCTCTACAACTTTTTTCATGAGGGAATGCCCGTCTATAGCATTATGGATAAGCTCCGAAGAGATCACTGGCCTTTGAGCATCATCTACAGCACCAACTGTTATCCAATGCTGCAAGCCGGGAAAATGCAGCCTTCCACTCTTCCGGCGATGAGCTTTGGTAACTTTAGTGAGTTGAAACTCGGAACCACAGAAGAATCATTGATGTAAAGGCGGAACGCGACCATTTCAGTATCAGTAGCGCCACAAGCAGCAATTCAATCATGGCCGTCCTCGCCCTATAAAGGCCTTAGCTTTTATAGACCTGAAGACGCGCCGTTATTCGCCGGGAGGGACGTGGACGTTCACCAGTGCGCTGGCCTGCTCGCGCGCGATTCTACGCGCGTACTTATACTGCACGGCTCTACCGGTTGCGGCAAATCCTCTTTCCTGCGCGCCGGGCTGATTCCCTTCATGGAAAGCGAGGAGGCGGGATTTAAGTTTCCCAAAGAGAGCGCAGATAGCGATTCAAAAACCATCTTGATCAGATCAACCGATAAGCCGCTGTTGGAGTTGGCGCGTAGCGTTTATGAATTTGCCAATCAGAAGTCCTATTTTACAACCCCGACGGGCGAGCGCCGCATTCGCAATCTGGGCCAGGTCTTAATCAGGGAGAGCGGTGAGACCGAAACAGAGATTGACCAGGTGAAGGATGAACAGAAACTTAGCGAGCCCGAATTCAAAGAGAGAGCGGCTGGCGACCCTGATTACCTGGTTCATGTTCTTGAACAGATCGCGGCCAGGCTTACCAAAACTTTAATCTTCATCATAGATCAAGGCGAGGAAGTGCTCACGCTTAGACCAGATAAGGAGGGAGATTCGTTCCGTGAGAGCTTCTTCGATTTTCTAGCCAGGTTCAGCCGTAAACATTTTGACCTCAAACTGATGGTTGCGTTGCGCACGGAGTATTACGGGCGATTCCTCGGCAAGATGCAGCGGCGTGGGCTGAACCCTGAAATGGTGAAGCATTACCTGCTGGATGAATTAACGCCCGAGCAGATGATCCGCGCAATCGAGCGTCCAACCTTAAAAGAAGAGGTTGGGGATTACGGAGCACCTTATGATTTCTATCACTTTGAATACGACGAAGAGCTTCCCAAAAAGATCGTTGACGATCTGATGTCGAAGAGACTGGCTGGCGGCATCTTGCCCGTCATGCAGATTATCTGCGACAGGCTCTATCGCAAGAGCAAAACAGCGTTCGGCACGCCGTGGAAGATAAGCAAATCTGCTTACGACATATTAGGCAGTATTGAAGACCAGATTGATAATCACTTCAAACTGACCTTAGACACCTTATGCCGAAAGTACAACATCACCTCGGACAGTAAAATTAATAAGGAGACTGAGCGCTGGAAGGAGATTTTGTCTGAGCTGGCGAAAGCGCAACCTGATGGCACCATCACGACCGACGTGAGATCAGCCGACCAGCTCAAAGCAGCGGCGCTGAAGGCCGACTGTCAACTCGATTTCTACAATACGATGGAGTATCTAACGGGCGATAAGGTGCGTATCTTGCGACAGGTTGATATGATTAACGCCAAAACGAACGAGATCATCAAGTGTTACGGCCTGGGACACGACGCCATAGGGCTGATTCTTAATCAATGGAAGGCGACGCAAGAAGAGTTAGAGAGTACGCTTGAAAGCAGAAGGCGCTTTGGACGTAGCTTTGCTTTAGCTTATATTTTTATTGGGGGCGGTCTTTATTTTATAAGCAAAATAAAGTTTATTGACAGGCTATCCATGAGTGAAAGCTTTAAACGAATAGCATGGGCTTTAATCATTCTGGGAGCAGTAGCGTTCTCAACATCTTATGTAAGCAAAGAGAAAATAAATAACATCTTCTACTCTTGCCTATCGCTTTACGTACATTCGATGCAGCTTTTAATGCCTTTCCTGAAATTAAAGTGTCTTAGATCATTTAGATTGGTAAAGCGTCTTAGATCATTTATATTGGAAGATATGAAGAATGATAAACAAATTCGGAGGATATTTCTGCGAAACCCCAAGCTGTTCGAGCGATTCGAGAGAGACTATCTATTTATTAAAATGTGGGATAAGAAGACTTGAGCCGTCAATAAAGCGATAGTCATTCGGCACCTGGAGCGTTATTGAGAAAAGCTCAAGCACGGTTCTAACCTACTGAGCTACTTCCCAATTCCCCATCGTCACTTTAAACCGGAAAGCCCCGCCTTATATTTTAAGGGCAGGGCTTTTCAATCCGCTAAATCTCCTGCCTTCAGTTGATTCTACTTTAGCGCTTTATCCTCTCCACTCGCCCACTAAAACAAACGGTGCCCAGTAGAATGGCGCGCTGTAGCGTTTGTTCTGAATCATCTCCAACTGCGCGGCGCGCATGGCCGACGATGGCGATTCGCCCTGTCCTGTGAGCAGGCGTTTGTAGAAGCCTGTCATCAGCAGCGCGGTTGATTGATCCGCAACAGACCAGAGGCTCACGCCTACGGTCGGAGCGCCCGCGTACATGAATGCGCGTGTTAATCCAATCACACCCTCGCCGCGACGCTCGCGCCCCAATCCTGTCTCGCAGGCGGAGAGCATGACGAGCGGCGAGCCTAGATGAAGATTGAAGATTTCGTCTGTGCGCAGGAAACCGTCGCTGTTCTGATTTCCTATGAGCGAGAGCACGACGCCTGTGAACTGTGGACGCTCGGCATCGAGCAGCCCGTGCGTTGCTATGTGAACAACGCGATACTGCTTGATGCTCTGCGTTTGCATATTGTCCTCGCTCGCCTTCAGTCCTTCCCAGACTTCAGCGCGCCCGCCCGAAGTCGTCACGAGTCTTGAGATTTGCAGCGCCTCGTCATGCGTTCCATTCAATCGCGCCAGAGGCAAACCTTTCATCTGCGGGTTAGATGATGCTGCGTTAGCCTGGTCTCCTGCAACGTCCGTCAGCGCGCTCTGCAATCCCAGACCTCGCGTGTCCGCCGCTTGCGATGGCGATGCTGCTGCGCCGCTCGCTCGCGGGTCTAAAGAGTTGAAGACGGGATCGGCCACGAGCAGGACATCGTGCCCTGTTGGTCTGCTGGATTGTTTGCGCACAACCGCTATGACCGACGCCGATGGAGCATAGACCACTTCGTTCGTCTTGATTAGATAGGGCAGGGTCGAATAGTCTGCGCCGCCGCCAGCCGTGACCAGCGCTTCAAAAGGAATGTAGTTGAGCGCGCCGTCCGCAACGACAAGCAAGCGGCGGTCACCAACAGTTGATGCGGCTGGCTGGACAGCGGTGTTGTAAAGCGCGTTAGAAGCAGTGACGAAAGCTGCGGCATCCGCGCCGCTTGGGGGCGGCGTGCTCGATAGGCCAAGCCCGCGCGTCTGATTCGCGGCAACATCGATGCCTACGATGCGACGCTGAAGGCGAGGCGGAATGAGTTGCGCGCGGAAGTCCTGCGCCTGCTGATTTACTGCGCTTCGTGCTGGCAACCGGAAGAGAGAGACACTCGATTGCGTGGCGACCCATAGAAAGGAGCGCTCCTCGCCCAGACTGTATTCAAGAAGCGCAGTGCGCTCGTCCAGAACCTGCTGCTGAACCTCCGCAAGCGATAGCGGCTGCGGCGCTGTCAGGGATGCGTAACGCGGCGAGCCTGCGCGAATCTGATTCTCTATCTGGTCGTATTCGGTCGAGAGAGTTTCCAGTTCCGCTTCAAGCTTTGAAACGTCCGGCTTCTCGCCCTCTGTAGCCGAAACGCCGGTGAGCAGTTGTTCAATCTCCTGCTGGCGGTCAAGATTGTCCTGCTTGCGTTTAAGAAGGTCAGGCGGCACGCCTTCCGTGATATTCGTGCCCGTCTCGCCTAGAAGATCAAGCAGAGAACGCGCGCGTCCCTGCTCCACAACTTTGAAAGCTTCTGCGGCGTAATCCAGCGCCTTGCCCGAAAGCGGCGCGGCGGAAGCGGGCGCGCTCATCAATGCCATCTCTGCCATTGCGCTCGCTGCTTCGTCGTAAACGTCCTTGATCGAAGCGAAGAAGGTCGTGCGGGCTTCATCAGCGCGCAGGCTGCCGGAGCGTATGGTCTCAGTGGTCTGAAGAGCTTCGCGGTAAGAAGCTATAGCTCCTTCCCTGGCCTGCATAGCTTTCGTCTGATTACTCTCCTGCGCGGCCTGTAGCCATTTCGCTCTGCCTAATCCGCGCTGCGCAGGCCACAATAAATCCAGCCTGTGGTCATCCGTAGCGCCCTTCACGGCATCCGTGTAGAACTTGACGGCATCGCGCGAATTGTTCTGGCGAATAGCAATGTCGCCCAGACTTGTGCGTGCGGCGGCGCGAACGCGGCGCGACTGCCCGAACTTCCCTATGATAGCCATGCTCGCCGTATCGAGCGCCTCCTGAAAATGTTTTTTGGAACTGTCCAGTTGATTGTTTGAATAATCAACTCGTCCCTGGCCTATCTCGCGCAGCGAGAAAAGAATCGTCTGGCGATAAAGCTCAACTGCGGCCTGAACAGTTTGAAGAACGGACGTGCCCGTGCCGACCGCGCCGGAAGCTCCCGAAGCGCCGGGTATGCTGCTCACCCCGCTCGCGACTCTGCCCAAAAGTCCGCCGCTTCTCTTCTTCGGAGGCGCGCCGCCCGTTGCGAGCGACGTTGGGTTGGGCTTTGCGACATCAATCTGCGCGTAGGCCGCGCCCGCCTCAGAGTTTCTTCCCATGCGGTAATTCGCGTCGCCAATCTTCGCCAGCATAAGGTCTGCGTTGTACTGATTGTCCGGCATCCCCACGGCGTTCTCAACAGCGCCCTGACCGTGAACAGCCGCTTTGAAAGCGTCATGAGCGTCCTGGTAATACTTCAATGCGACGGCGTACTGCCCCTGCCGCATGTATAGATCGCCAAAGGCATCGCTGGTCGCCGCAATCCCGCGCGGCGCGTTGGCCTGCTTGAAGAGTTTTAGCGCGTTATCAAGAAGCCCCAGCGCCTGGTCAGACCTTCCGCGCTTCATCAGGGCGCGCGCCTGCTTCAAATTCTGCGCGGCCTGCGTGGTGTCACCGCTTTGCTCAGCAACGGACGGGTTTGGGGAATTCACAGATGCAAGCGAAGCGACGGGCATTCCTGCGGTAAGCATCAAAAAGGCCAGCAGGTAAACAAGCGATTTCGATTTCATATCACTGCCTCCAGGGGAAAGAGAGAAAATGTTCTTATAGATTCGAGAATAATAGTCGGATAAAAACTTCACCACAGAGACCGGAGAGTTCGCTGAGGACGCACAGAGAGTTTGGAGACGCTCAACCCTCTGTGTAATCTCCGCGTTCTCTCCGGTCTCTGTGGTGAATCACACACTACACGAGTTCAAGCATCAAAGGAAAGTTTTCGCTGTACGAAAACTCTCCTTCTTACCTGTGAATCAGATCAATCGCAGTCACAAGCACGGGCGCGTTCGACGTAACATTCATGCGGACGATGGATGGCGCGGGCGCGGTTCTGTCCAATCCCATGCCGCGCGTAGTGGCCTCGCGCTCTCCGGAAGTTTGCGCCTGACCGTAAACGGTCGTCTTGTTCTCTCCGACTCTGGCCTCTGCGCCCGCCTTCACCTGTGCCCACACCTGCGGCACGGGCTGCCACGGGCAGTGGTTCGAGCGACAGTAGCTAACAAGAGCCTCGCCCGTTGGCACAGTCGGTATAGGCTCGCGCGTGATGACTATGTACAATCGTTCGGTCGCAGGATTGTTATCGAATACGAACCAGTGAAATCGCTCGTCCTCTTCTGCGCTCCACGGAATTTCGTAAGGCACGTGCGCGTCCACTTCGTTATGCCCCTCGTCCAACTGCGCGTCCGGGTAGATCATCTCAGGCGTGCCGCCATTCTCCGTGTGAAAGACGTATAGGTAGCCGTCAACGTTTGTTTCAAGCGACAGGCGAATACGGTCGCCAGCGTGAAACTCGCGCGCGGGATCAACGCGCACCGCCTGGCCCCCCTGATCGCGTATGAAGAAGGAGTAGCCCAGACCTATGGGCGCGTTCGACGCCGAAGAATGCACCTGCCCGCTGCTCGTTGAATTATCCACCAGCCCTGTGCTTACGCCCGCGCTCGTCGTCTGTCGTCTGTTCGAGTTTGACGAAGCGGAACTCGTTCTGCGCCGGCTGGAGCGGCGACGGCTGCTCGTACGGTTTTCACTGCTCCCGGTCGAAACAGTGACGCGCGTGCTCAGGAAAGCGCCTCGCACGTCTTCATCCTGCGGCTGATTCTGCGCGAAGACTAGAACGCTTGAAACGAGCGTGATTGAGAGAAGAAGAAGAAATAATTTGAATCTCATTAAAACCTCCAACGGTTTCACTAATGGCGAGAGTGTTCGATGATTTTTCGGACAAACCTATTTATGCTCGACGCGCACGTCGAAGATGACGGGCTGGCCTGCCACCTTCGACTGCGGAATTTTTACTGAAACGAACGGGTCAACGCCACTCCCGTTGATGACGTCCGTGCCCGCAGTATTTGCTTTGTACTGGTTGCGGAAATTATCCAGTTCATTCTGCTCTGCCCCGCTCAGAGCGCGTGCAGCGGTTGCTGTAAGAAATGCGGGCTGCGCAAGCGGCGCGGGCGAAAATATTATCGTGTAGGTTTCCGAGCCGGGCGTCTGATCCAGAGTTATCCAGTTGCCCGCGCCGTTCGGAAATGCGAAATCAACTCCGCTTCTGACTTGATTTGAAGTCACGCCTGATTGCGGAACCGGCTTTGCAGTCAGGAAAGTCGTGGGCACGTTTCCAGCGCCGGGCGCAACGATGTAAAGATAGCCGTCTTCGCGCGGAGTGAAATGAAACTTGAACGATTGGCCTGAAAGTAGCGGGATGACTCCCGCCACTCGCGTTGATGAATCACCGCGTTGCGCCGCGCCAACTTCAAGCCAGTAGCGCAAGCCTTCCTGCGTAGCTGCCGGGTCACCTCCCGACTTCACATCTGTTTTCGTTGTGCCCGTGTCGCTGCCTTTCGTTGAATTTGTGTCATCGCCTTTCGTCGCAACCGCGTTCCCGTTCCCGTTGTCCGTTCCCTTTCCTTTCATCAGAAACCATGCGGCTGCCCCTCCGCCGATTAACAGAAGCAAGACGAGGGCTATGACAATAGGGATGACGGGCGAACGGCGCGAGGGCTGCGCTGGCGCAACGGAAGGAGCATAGGAAAATGCCGGTGGATTTATGGATTGATTCATCACGGCAGGGCTGCTGGCGATTGTGCCTGATGGTGCGCCCGCTTGAGATGCGAATTGTGCGTTCTGCGATGCGGATTGATCGAAAGGCGTATGCTGTACTGTAGGAGGCGGCGCGGCGGCGACGCTTCCCTGCTTCATAGCATCAAGCGTGAGTACGGTTCCGGCTGTCACGTCCGCGTTCGTCTGTCTGCCTTCGTGAATCTCACCCGTGTGCGTCACCGAAGCCTCACTCAGATTAGCGCCCGTCGCAGAAGCATAGATGCCGGGCGATGAGGCGTTCAAAAGCGGCAGACCCAGAGCAATTCTCAATTCATTCGCAAGCTCTCCGGCTGTGGTCTGCCGGTCGCTGCGATCTTTCGACATCGCGCGCTCAATCGCACGGCTGAACGCGGCGGGTATTTCAGGGAAAACTTCGTGGAGCGGCTGCGGAAGCTGCGAGATATGCTGCTTTCTCAATCCGGCCAGAGAGTTCGCGTTGAAAGGTTTGCTCCCGGCTATGATTTCGTAAAAGACGTTGCCGAGGCTGTAGATGTCTGCGCGCCCGTCAATCTCAGAGTTCATATCGCGCGGCACTTCGCCCCATTGCTCAGGCGACATGTAATAGGGCGTTCCAAGAATCTGACCGGCGACCGTTAGCTTCGTAGCTTCGCCCGAATCCGACCCTGCCATCTCGCGCATCTTGGCAATGCCGAGGTCAAGCAGTTTCACTACACTCTCGCCCGTCTCGCCTGACTTGCCTATCATTATGTTCTCAGGCTTCAGATCACGATGCACCACGCCCATAGCATGAGCAGCATTCAGAACGCTCATCACAGGCTCAAGCACTTGCAGCGCATCCTGCGCCGAGAACCGCCCGCGCGCTTTCAACTCAGCATCGAGCGTGTGGCCTTCTACAAATTCCATAACCATGTAGATAAGCCCCTCGCTCGTCGTGCGCAGGTCGTAAACTGTGACGGCGTTCGGGTGACGAAAACGTCGCGCCGCCTGCCCTTCGCGCCGAAAACGTCTGAGCCACTCGGCGTTGTTGCGCATCTGCGGCGGCAGAACTTTTATAGCCACGCGGTCGCCCAGTAGAATATGGCGCGCGCTATAGACCGCGCCCATGCCCCCTTTTCCCAGCATGGCCTCGACGTGGTACTGGCCGTCCAGCGTCGTACCAACAATGGTCGAAGGGTCGTCTTCCAGAACCTCGCCGTCAACGGCGCAAAAGCTCACGCCGTCCTCATACTTGGTGCTGCACACAGGGCAATACTTCATCTAAATTCCGTCTCGCTGTCTTTCAACTGAATCTCAACCATGCGGGCGCTGCTCTCTAAATAAGCAGCTTCCAAAAGAGAAGCAATAGAATGTCCACTGATAGTTTACGAAATGATTCGATGAGGAGCAATGCGCGGATGGCCGGAAGTGAACACGAGGCGCAGCCTTCGGATGAAGGAATAGGTCTTATGCCGGAAAGCCCGAAGCTTTACGAACGAGCCGTGCGGCATAGTCGCCTGACGGATTTTGTCTTACGAATAAATCTTCAGCGCGTACTCCTGAACCATGCGGTCGCTATTAAATTTCGGAACGAGTGTGGCGATGGAGCGCTTCATCATCTCGACCCAGCGGCGCGGAAGGTTGCGCCCGTCGCGCTCGTAGTAGAGCGGCACGACCTCTTCCTCTAAAACCCTGTAGAGCGATTCTGCATCTTCAGCATCCATCGCGTCAGTGTTTTCCGCCGCGCTCAAATCGCCTATGGCGAAACCGTTCGTGCCGTCGTAGCCTTCTATCCACCATCCATCAAGGATGGAAAGGTTCAGGCCGCCGTTAATCGCAACCTTCTCGCCGCTGGTGCCCGAAGCTTCCAGCGGGCGACGCGGCACGTTCAGCCATACGTCAACGGAGCGCACAAGCTGGCGCGCAATCTCCTGATCGTAGTCTTCAAGGAAAACCGCGCGTTTGCGAATCAGCGGATCACTCTTCCAGAGCGCAAGCTGCTGAAGTATGAACTTCGCAACTTCGTCCTGCGGGTGAGCCTTGCCCGCGAAGATGAACTGCACGGGCCTATCTTCGTTATTGATGAGACGCAAGAGGCGATTGGGGTCTGTCATGAGCAGCCCCCAACGCTTGTATCCTGCGACGCGGCGCGCAAAACCGATTGTCAGTGCGCCCGCGTCAAACATGGTGCGGGCTGATTCCGTATACTCGCGGCTCTCGCCCGCAGTCATGCGCGAATGGAATGCGCGGTTGCGCACGAACGCTATCAGCCTACGCTTCATTAGCAGGTGTGCATCCCACAACTCTTCCGCAGCCATCTTTTCAATAGCATCTTTCCACTTCGCCGCATCGTAAAGCACTTCCGTCCAATCCAGCCCGACATGCTTCTCATAAAGCGAGCGTATGATGGGCGCAACCCAGGTGGGCGCGTGAACGCCGTTGGTGACGAAAGTTATAGGAACTTGTTGAATAGTGCGCCCGGGGAACATGCCATGCCAGAGTTCGCGCGACACTTCGCCGTGCCTGCGGCTCACGCCGTTAGTTGAGCGACACATCTTTATAGCAAGCGGCGTCAACCCGAAACTCTCCGACTTATCGTATGGCTTGACGCGCCCAAGATTCAGAAACTCTTCATGCGATATATCAAGCTCGTCCTCAAAAGTCGAGCCGAAACATTTTTCGATGAGCGCAGGGTCAAACTCGTCGTTGCCCGCCGCTATGGGCGTGTGAGTCGTGAATACGCAAAGATCGCGCACGCGGTTCGCGGCCTGTCCGAAATCAACTCCATCCTTCTTCATAATTCTTCGCGCAATCTCAAGCGTGAGAAAAGCGGAGTGGCCTTCGTTCAAGTGATAGACGTGCGGCCTTAGCCCTAAGTCGCTGAGGAGGCGGACGCCGCCAATGCCAAGAAGCATCTCCTGAACCACGCGCGTCTCGCGGTCGCCGCCGTACAGGTGACCTGTCACAAGACGGTCTGTCTCCTCGTTCTCAGGTATATTCGTGTCCAGCAGGAAAAGCTGAACGCGCCCTACCTCAGCGCGCCACGCCTGCGCGCGCACCCTTCGCCCGCGCATCATAACTTCGACCATGACGGGCGTGCCCTGCTCATCTCTGACAAGAGTTATGGGCAGCACTGAAGGATGCGTCTCGCCGTAATATTCCTCCTGCCATCCATCGCGGCGAAGTCGCTGGCGAAAATAGCCGTAGCGATAGAGAAGCCCGACGGCTACGAGCGGCAAGCCAAGATCGCTAGCGGATTTCAGATGATCGCCAGCCAGCATGCCAAGCCCGCCCGAATATAGCGGCAGAGAATTATGCACGCCGTATTCGGCACAAAAATATGCGACCGGACGCTCTGCCCTAATCTTCGTGCTGCCTTCAGGCGGCCACCACCTGCGCCCGTCCTCCATATATTTATCGAACTCTTCGGAGAGCCGTTGAACGCGGGCGACGTAATCGGGATCGGTCGCCATTTCCGTGAGACGCACTTCAGAAGATTCTGCGAGCAGACGGCGCGGGTTGTGCTCGCACTCTTCCCACACGAACGGGTCTAAGTCCCTGAAGACAGCCGTGCCGCCCGGCGTCCAACTCCACCAGTAGTTCCACGCTATGCGCTCCAGCGGGCGCAACGGCTCCGGCAATCTTGTCTCTTGTACAGACATGTCTCTAAACACATTCTCAACTTGAGCCATTAATCTTCCGTTCCTGTTTCCTAATTGGATTGACTAAATCTCTGGTGACGTAAAAACATCTCGGCATCGCTCGTCTTAAAGAAAACGAATCTAACTTCTTCAATCGAATGCTCAGCAGATTTCAAGAAATTTTCTACTGCTTGCGAGGATATAACTGCGGCTTCCGAGCGCGGGTAACTGAACGCGCCCGTCGAGATAGAGGGGAAAGCTACTGAAGAAAGGCCGTGCTCGGAGGCAAGCCGGAGCGAGTTTCTGTAGCAAGCCGCGAGAAGCTCGGCCTCGCGCCCTTCCTGCATTCCGAAGATTGGGCCAACCGTGTGAATCACATGACGCGCGGGCAGATTGCCCCCCGTTGTAATCACAGCCTCTCCTGTGGGCAAACCTTTCGTATAAGTATTCCGGCGAATCTCGCGGCATTCTTCCAGAATCTTTGCCCCACCCACGCGATGGATCGCCCCGTCCACTCCGCCACCACCCATCAAACTTGAGTTCGCAGCATTGACCACGGCATCCACACGTTCCCGCGTGATGTCGCCCACAATCACACGCACACGCCCATCAAGAAAAGTCTCTATCATAAAAAAATAGTGATAAGTGATGAGTGATAAGTGATAAGAGAGAGAAGAATAGAGAAGACAGAATCCAGAAGTCAGAAGATAAGAGTTTTACATTCTGTCTACTGACTCCTGTCTTCTGCTTTCTCTTATCACTTATCACTCATCACTTATCACTTCCCCTCTTATCTCTACGCTAACTTCGTCGAACATGTCCTGACGGCGCACCGCTTCGGCAACGCCTTTTGCCTTATGTTCGGTCAGCGGATGATTCGGGTCTGTGCTTGCGATCTCGAAGAGGCGGTCGTCCAGCATGACTACGCCTAGAGAGCTTAGCGGCACGCCGGGCGTGACCAGTATGTCGCCCATGTTGTGAATCTTGAAACTGCCGGTCTGCTCGACCCAATCTTCTATGAACGGGTCGCAGAGGGCGTGACGGGCTTCTTCTTCGGTTAGGTACGCGCCGTCAACTATAAGACAGTATTCGCGTCCTGCGTTGGTCTTCATCGGAGTGAGCTGTACGGGTCTGGTGGCGGCGCTCTGTGTTTGCGTGGCGCAGCAACCGGGCGTAACTTTACCACCGAAGAGGCGCGCACGGCAAAAATTTTCATCAAAAAGATTAACGCCGCCCGTGTGCAAAACAGCACACGGGCGGCGTTAACGGTTGATGCGGGAGCTTCTGTCTAACTTTTAATAAGCGGTCGAGCTGCGGTCGTTCAGCACCTGGCGGAAACGCTCGAAGTAGGCGTTGAAAGTTACGAAGTCGGTCGTGCCCTGAAAGAAGGCTCGTCCGCCCGTCTCTTCCGCCAGACGACTGAGCGAAGCTTGGCCGTAGAAGCTGGCCGTGCGATTGAAACTGGTAAGCCCGACGCTGGGCGCGTAGAACGTGTAAACGGCAACGTTGCGTTTCTTCGCTTCTTTGATTGCGCGCTGAAGGTCAAGCGTGTTGCCAGCAGCCGTCACGTCAAACCCTTCGGAAGTGTCAAGCCCGTCCGAAATCAGAAGCAGCGCGTTCTGGTTGCTCCCCTGATTATCGAACCGGCGAAGAGCTTCAATGACTTCGACGTAAGGATTGTAGGACGTGGCCGATGCGCTCGCAGAAGGTATGCGCAAAGAGAGCGCGGCACGCTCCAGATCGGTCGTGAACGGCTGGCGTACCTGAAGCGAGCCGCTCGTTATGTATCCAATCATCACACGCGAGCCATCGGGCAGGCTTCTGATAAAATCGCGCGTCACGTTAAGCTCGTTCCCTACGTGCGAGACCAGATCGTCCTGAATCAAAATAGCGAGATTCAGTTTCGGCTGCACACGAGCAGCGCTGCCTTCATGCTCACCCGAATCGACAGCAAACGCTGTCTGATTGAGTGAGAAGCCCGCGAAGATAGCGAGGAGTGCGAAAAATGCGAAAAACTTCCTGAACATTTTACTTCTTTCCTTTTGACTTAAGTGCCCGAAATTGAATTCGGGCTGTTACTAATTTTTGTCCGAATTTTAGATGCGGGAAATGGCCTGGATGTAGCCTGTGAAAAGCAAGAAGAAAGTACAGGACAGCGCTTACGAGCCGATTTTCAATTTTTAATTCACGTCTTTAGACGTGTAGAGGCTTTCTCTTTATCTATCATGAAGCTTGCATACGCCATTGGCGTCGCAGGGAGGTGGAATTCCGAAGAGCGTGTAGCGGCGACGCCCAACCCAACCGTATAGGCGCGGCCCCAAAAAGGTGAAAGGCCATATGGAAAGAATGGGCGCGAGCGCGCGCCAGCCGGGGAACACCCGCAGAACTTCCAGCCACGCCCAGTAGCCGCTCGTCCAGCGTCCTTTCGCATCCCTCACATGCATCTCTTCCGAAAGTTCAGCCAGCGTGTACTGCTTCGCGCGTTCCTGATTCTCAGGCGAGTTGTAGTCCAGCCACTCTATCCTCTTCTTTCTGTCGAAAGGCTCCACGCGCGCGCGCATCCAACGGCACAAAGGGCATTGACCGTCAGTGTAAATTTCTATACGACTCTCGGAGCTCATAGCTTCAGGGAAATTACACGCGCCTTTACTGTGAAGGAAGATTCTCTTTACGGTCAGACAGTACAATAAGATTGACGATGTGGGCAACGGCGCGATTCGTCTTTGTATCTATGTGGATTAGTTATAGTATGCAAGTCTCCTTCTTCAGAAAGGCGCATCAGATGAAAGTCAAACTGTTTGTGACCGCTTTCATCCTCGCAACAGCGGCTCTTATTTTCGTAATCTCCGCAGGATCGCGTCAGGCCAGCCCGGCTTCCATCACGAATCTTCTATACGAAACGGAAGCGAGCGATTCGGCTGTAGCGCGCGACCGTTTAATTGCCGCTCAGCACGCGGCGCGAGCGCCCGATCTGGCGGCGGGCGCGTGGATAAATTCCGACCCGCTCAAGCTTTCAGCCTTGCGCGGGCGCGTAGTGCTCGTGGATTTCTGGACTTTCGGCTGCTACAACTGCCGCAACACTCTGCCCGCTCTGAAGCGCTGGGACATAGAGTACCGCGAGCGTGGGCTGACAATCCTGGGAGTTCATTCGCCCGAATTGGATAACGAGAGGAATCTGGATAACGTGCGGCGCGAAGTGGCGTCGCTAGGGATACGCTATCCTGTTGTGACGGATAACGATTACGAGACGTGGCGCGCATTCTCTATTGAAGCGTGGCCCACGGAGATTCTGTTGGACAAGCAGGGGCGAATCCGCTGGATTCATGTGGGCGAAGGCAACTACGCAGAGACAGAAGAAGCTATAAAGAGCCTTCTCGCCGAATAATTTTTGTAAGGAATGCAGGCGGTCGCGCGGCTAACTTGTTAGGGAGCGAATACAAGTCCGTCGCCCCCTGCAAACCGAATGGCTTGCCCATACGTAATTTTATGCGGTGAGCGAATAATTTATGGTCATTAAGAAGCCCTCAGACATTAAATCGAGCGAGATAACGGACAAAAAGGTCTACTTGAACCGCCGGCTGTTCATGCGCGGCGCGGCGCTCGCGGGAAGCGCGTTAGCAACAGGATGGCTCTATCGCTCATTGAATGCGCCGCCGCCGCCGCCGCGCGTCAACGCTAAAATCGAGAATATAGTTAAGCCGCAGCCCACGTTTGAAGTGCCTGCTGTAAACGAAAAGCTGACGCCGCTCGAATCAATCACGACCTACAACAATTTCTACGAGTTCGACACGAACAAGGGCGGCGTGGCTAGTGCCGCAGCGGATTTCGTGACGCGCCCGTGGTCTGTCTCTGTCGAGGGACTGGTCAACAAGCCGAAAACGTTCGACATTGACGAATTGATAGGACTAGCGCCGCAGGAAGAGCGCATCTATCGCTTTCGCTGCGTAGAGGGCTGGTCAATGGTCATACCGTGGGATGGCTTCCCGCTCTCAAAACTTTTGGAAGCGGTCGAGCCGCAATCGAGCGCGAAGTACGTGGCATTTCAGACGCTCTACGATCCGAAGCGCATGCCGAATCAAAGCAGCGGGATTTTAGACTGGCCTTACGTAGAGGGTCTTCGCATGGACGAGGCCATGCACCCGCTCGTGATTCTTGCGACAGGCATTTACGGCGAAGTGCTGCCGCCGCAGGACGGTGCTCCCGTTCGACTGGTCGTCCCGTGGAAGTACGGATTCAAGAGCATCAAGTCCATCGTCAAGATAAAACTGGTAGGGACGGAGCCGCCGACCACCTGGAACATAGCCGCGCCGGACGAGTACGGCTTTTATTCAAACGTCAACCCGCAGGTCAACCACCCGCGATGGAGTCAGGCACGCGAGCGGCGCATTGGCGAATTTGGAACACGCCCGACGCTCATGTTCAACGGCTACGCCGAACAGGTCGCGCATCTTTATGACGGGATGGATTTGAAGAAATATTTTTGAGGTTGAATGATTTTTAAGTTAATCGCATGACGCCTGACGCGAAATTTTCAAGATTGATGGTGTTCGTTAACAGCCTTGTGCCGTTAACGCTGTTGTTGTGGGATGCGGCGCACAGGAGGATGGGAGCGAATCCTCTGGAGTTTGCCACGCGCACGACGGGGATGCTCACGCTCGTCTTCCTTTTAATCTCGCTCGCCGTGACGCCTGCGCGAAAGCTGACCGGATGGCAGTGGCTGGGGAAACATCGCCGCATGCTGGGTCTCTTCGCCTTCTTCTACGGTTTCCTGCACCTGATGACTTACGTATGGTTCGACAAGTTCTTCAACCTGAAGGCCGCCGCGCTAGATATACTGAACCGACCGTTCATAGCCGTCGGCATGGCCGCCTTCTTCATAATGGTTCCGCTCGCCATCACTTCAACGAACAAGATGGTCAAGCGATTGGGCGGGAAGCGATGGAATCGTCTGCACAGGATCGTCTATCTCTCCGGGGCGCTCGGCGCGCTGCACTACTACATGCTGGTCAAAGCTGACACACGCTTGCCGCTCACGCTCGCGGCGGTTCTGGGTGTCCTGCTCGGCTATCGTCTCTTCATCAAATACATTCAGCCCAAGCCGCCTGCCAGATTGCTCGCGCCGCCGCGCTAGATGTGCAGCGCACGGTCAGCCAAACTTTTAGCGCTCGCTTCGGTTCAGTAATGCCTGATTATATCGAGAAGCCTTTGGGCCAGTTGCGGGTTCATGGTTTGCAGAATCTTCTGTTGGGCCATGGCGTCGCTGTTCTTACCGAGCTTGTGATAGACGTAGCCTAGATTGTAGATGGCTCCTGCGAAATTCCGTTTGAGTTGTGCTGCGCGCGCGTGTGCGTCGGCGGCCTCGCGCCAGCGGTTGAGGCTTCCGTAGGCGTAGCCCAGATTGTTGTAGGCTTCTGCCCAGTTGGGACGAAGTTCTACTGCCTTTTTGAACTCGTCAATGGCAAGTTCCTTTTGTCCCAGGCGGCTCGCCGCTACGCCGTAGTTGAAGTGCGCTTCCGCGTAGCTAGGATTTAGTTGAATAGCTTTCTTCAGCGCTTCTACGGCCTCCTGAAACTTGCCCATGTTGTTGTAAGCCCAGCCCAGATTGCTGAAAGCTTCGGCGTCGTTCGGACTAAGCTGTGCGGCGCGCTTCAAAATCTCTACGGCCTGCGGCCAGCGTTTGGCCTTTCCGTTTGCGAACCCCAGATTGCTCAGTATCTCCGCGTCGTTCGGCTTGTAGCGGTCTGCTGAAGTGAGCACGACAATGGCGTCAAGATACTTGCCCTGCTTGTTGTAAATCTCGCCGAGTCCGTTGTAAGGATCGGCGTACTCGCGCCTGATAAGTATCGCCTGCTTGTAAGCTTCAATGGCGCGGTCGTCCTGATTCAACCGCGTGTAAGCCTCGCCTATGTTGTTGTAGGCTTCGGCCCAGCCGGGGCGAAGCTGAGCTGCTTTTTGATAAGACTGCACGGCCAGGTCGTACTGCCCCTGATCGAAATAGTTCGCGCCCAGATTGAAGTATGCGTCCGTGTAAGTGGGCTTGAGTTGGATGGCGTGCTTGTAAGCTTCCATAGCTTCCGCATCGCGGTTCAGAGCGTCGTAAGCTTCGCCGAGAAAATAGTAGCTGGCAGCATCGTCCGGTTTAAGGCGAATCGCCTGCTGGTAAGCCTCTACAGCTTCCGCGTTACGTCCGAGCTTGTGATTGGCCTGACCCAGATAAAGCTGGGCGCTCGCGTTGTTCGAGTTGAGACGAACTGCCTGCTTGAAAGATTCAAGCGCCTCTGCGTAGCGCGTCTTGTTGAAGTATGTAATCCCCAGATTGTAATGCGCGTCCGCAAGATTTGGCTGAAGAGTTATCGCGTGTTTGTATGCCTCTATGGCATCGTCCGTGCGGTAGAGCTTATCGTAAGCTTCGCCAAGAGCAAGATAAGCGTCTGCGTTATTGGGCGTGAGCTTGATTGCGGCGTTGTAATCATCTATGGCCTCCGCGTAATCGCCCGAATCGAATGCGGCGTCGCCCTGTTGAAGCAGACGCTCGGACTGCTCCTCGCGCGAATTGGGTCGCGGTCTTGGTGTCGGGCGCGGCGACGGTTGATGAGAAGGATGCTGGTTTCGCGCAAGGACTTGTTGAGAGCGCGGCGGATTAGCGACGGGGGCGCTCTGTTGCTGCGGGCGCGTTCTGTGTCTGGCTACGACTGCGTGGTGAGTGAAGACGCTTCCAGAAACAAGCGCAGCGCCGCCAACGATGTCCTCGACTCCTCCGGCTCCACCGGAAATATCCTGAGCGCGCGAAAGCGCCTGCGCCTGTAATCCTACCAGCGTAAGTGCCAAACAAATTCGCCACCACAGAGAACGTTTATTCTTCATCTATACGCTCCAGATGATCTGAATCTATTACTAATCTCCGCTCACACGCGCCAGTATGTCAGAAGTGTGGACAGGTGCAAAGGTTGTCTTTTGCTGGACGATGTTTTGGTTGAGCGTGTTAACGTATAATTGAGCTTTGTGTTATCGTTAGGTTGCCTCTACGAAAAGCTGCGTAGCCGACAGGTTTTGTACAAGTTTGTATCCTCAGAGTCCATTTACGACGAAGTTGGGCGCATGACTCACCACGAATTCAAAGATGAGTTGACGGCAAGGATTGTCGCCTTTTTAACTGGCATCGGTCTGGAGGTCAGCACGGGCGACATCAGCGAAAAAACATTTCTGCCGGGCATTTTCATTGACAGAGGGGTGCTCATTATTGACGAGTCGAAGTTAGAATATCCTGGAGACCTGCTCCACGAGGCAGGGCATCTGACCGTAATCCCGTCGAGCCAAAGAGGACAGCTTGAATTGGATGTCAGCAAGATGGCTGCGGATGAGATGATGGCAATCGCATGGTCGTATGCCGCTCTGGTTCATATAGGATTAGAGCCGTCAGTGGTGTTTCATCCCGGCGGTTATCGCGGCGGCTCTCAATCTCTTATTGATAACTTTACACAGGGACGATACTTCGGAGTGCCCATGCTACAGTGGGTAGGAATGACGGCGGAAGGAGCCAGAGCAAAAGAGATGGAAGTTGCTCCTTATCCAAATATGATCAAGTGGTTGCGTGAGTAGTTTTTAAGATGTGATGGCTCTGTCAGGAGCGAAGGCGTCTGGTCTGCGCTCTCGGCCCCATTTTTTATAATGTCTTAAGTCCTTCCAGAGTAATACCCACTTAATTCGAGTATCGAGTCAGTTTCAATTCGAGAGAGCCGATAAATACAGGGTCAGAGTTTCAAACTGAACCTCTACTCCAATTCGCCGTCGCTTGCCAATGCCAGCCCTGCTCGGATAGATTATTTGCTCACTCGGTAAGCGCATCCCGCCAACTACCCTGCAAACAGAGACGCGGATGGCTCTACTTCTACAAAACTTATCTATGTCTGAAAGGATATTTTCCCGAAACGGCCATGAAAGCTTATCCAACCGAACAGATACGAAACCTTGCCGTCATAGGTCACGGTGACGCAGGCAAAACTCAGCTTATCAGCTCCCTGCTTTATGTCGCGGGCGCTACGCCGCGATGGGGCAAGGTGGACGAAGGAACGACCACCACAGATTACGAAGAGGATTCAATCGAGAGAAAGATTACGCTGAACACAGCGCTCGCGCATCTGGATTACAGGGAGACGAAGATTAATATCATTGACACGCCGGGCTACGCTGCTTTCGTTGCGCACGCTCGGCCTGCGCTGCGCGTCGCAGACTGCGCGATGGCAGTGGTTGACGGTGTGAACGGCGTGCAGGTGCAGACGGAGAAGACCTGGGCTTATGCCAACGAATTCATACTGCCGCGCATAATGGTCGTCACTAAACTGGATAAAGAGCGCGCTGATTTCGGCGCGGCGGTCGAGGGTGCGGCCAACATTTTCAGCCGCGCGATAATTCCCTTCACGCTTCCGATTGGCCGTGAGAAAGATTTTCGCGGTGTGGTGGACGTGGTTCACATGAAGGCTTACGAGTTCGATTCCCTGGGGAAAGCCAAAGAGATTCCTATTCCAGAGCAGGGGCGCGACATCGTTGATAAGACCAGGGAGCGGCTTGTAGAGCTTGTGGCCGAATCGAACGATGCTCTGATGGAAAAATATTTCGAGCAGGGCACGCTCGATGATGCGGACATCATCCCGAACATCATGGACGCCATAGCCCACAGCAAGCTCTGTCCGGTCTTCGCCGTCTCGGCCACGTCGCTCGCGGGACTTTCAACGCTGCTGGATCACATACTTGAATTCGTTCCAGACCCTGCGCATCACGAGGTTGAGCACGGTCGCACCGCAGCCGAGGCGGACGGCGGCCAGCCTGTGACTAGAAAGTACAGCAGCACTGAGCCGTTCTCGGCCTATTGCTTCCGCACAATCGCAGACCCGTTCGCAGGCCGCATCAACGTCTTCAAGATCATCAGCGGCAAAGTGGGCACGGACGCGACCGTTTACAACTGCTCGCGCGGCACGCAGGAGCGATTGGGCGCGCTTCACACCGTGCAGGGCAAGCAACTGGAAAAGGTCGCGGAAGCACACGCGGGCGACATCATTGCCTGCGTGAAACTGAAGGAGACTCAGACGGGCGACACACTTTGCGACAAGAGCGCACCGGTGGTTTTCGACGGCGTGCAGTACCCGGAAGCCGCCATAGCTTTCGCAATCGAGCCGAAATCTCGTCAGGATGAAGAGAAAATAAGCTCCGCGCTTCACAAGATTTTAGAGGAAGACCTGGCGCTCGATTTTCACCGCGACGCTCAGACAAAAGAGTTCCTGCTCGCAGGCTCCGGTCAACTTCACGTGGAGACAGTGATTGACAAACTTCGCAAGCGCTACGGCGTAGAGGTCGCGCTTCATCCTCCGAAAGTTCCTTACAAAGAGACCATAACGATGCGCGCAGAAGTTCAGGGTCGTCACAAGAAGCAGACGGGCGGGCGCGGACAGTTCGGCGATTGCAAAGTCGTGTTCGAGCCTCTGCCGCGCGGCGAAGGCTTCAAATTTGAAGATAAGATTTTCGGCGGCTCGGTTCCACAACAGTTTCGCCCCGCCATTGAGAAAGGAATCATAGAGGCCGCGCAGAACGGCGCAATCGCAGGCTACCCGCTCGTTGATTTCAAAGTCGAGTTGATTGACGGCTCATACCATTCTGTTGATTCGGACGAGCACAGCTTCCGTGCGGCAGGCCGCAAGGCTTTTCGCGCCGCGATGGAGAAGGTCAAGCCCACTCTTCTTGAACCCATCATGGATGTCGAAGTGTTCACGCCGCAGGAATTCAGCGGCGACATCATGGGCGATTTGAACTCGCGCCGTGGCCGCGTGCAGGGCATGGAGATGAGCGGCAACCAGCAGGTCATCAAGGCGCAAGTCCCTATGGCCGAGATGCTTGATTATCAATCGCGCCTGAATTCCATCACAGCCGCGCGCGGCTCATACCACATGCAGTTCTCTCACTACGATCAGGTGCCTCATCAGATTTCGCAGAAGATAGTCGAGCAGGCGCGCGCAGAAGGCAGAATCAGAGGAGCGGAAGAGGAAGAATAAGGAAGCGAGACGAAGATATGTCGCGGCAACTAGCGAAACGCTTGCTTACGGTTGACGAGTACGAGCGCATGGGCGAGGCGGGCATCTTTCACCCGGATGACCGCCTTGAACTGCTCGAAGGAGAGGTTTACAAAATGTCCCCCACCGGAAGCGCTCACGCTGCCTGCGTTAAGTTTCTCAGCGCGCGACTCAACCACCTCTTCAATGGCGAGTTGATAGTCAGCACGCAAGACCCCATAAAGCTTAACGATTTCTCAGAGCCGCAGCCTGACGTTGCGCTACTACGCTGGCGCGACGATTTCGATCGCCACGCGCACCCGACGCCCGCCAACATGATGCTCATAATCGAAGTTGCCGATTCGACTGTGGAAAGTGATCGTTCCTACAAGATACCGCTTTACGCTAAGGCCGGGATAGAGGAAGTCTGGCTCGTCAATCTTCCAGAAGAGCAGGTCGAGCTATTCGCAACTCCATCAAACGGCACATATCAGACAAACAGAATTTTCAAGCGCGGCGACCAAGCGCAATCTCACACAATCAGCGACCTCAGCGTAGCCGTCTCCGACATTCTAGGCTGAGGCTCCATGCTATGACCTCACTCGAAACATATCTTCAAGAGATGCGTAACGCGCGCCCCGTCGCCGTTAACGAGAGTTCATATTACATTCCGCCCGCTAACCTCTTTAACACAGTAAGCCGAATGCTCAAGCCGTCTCATCGGATTGTCACTTCAAGCGTATAGGAAGCGCTCCTGCCTGTTGTCGAGACGTTAATGACATAATCGTTCGTAACAGGCAACATACCTTCCCAATCAGTCGTGTTTTCCGCGAGCGTCTGCCCTCTGTAAGCATATATCTCAAATCTGGCATCACCGCGCGAAGCAAGATGGACGCTCATTGTCTGCCCGGCCATGGCGCGAAGCAGGTAGGGATGGGAGCTTCCCCCAAAAACTGTGCCTCTTACTACTGCCGACGTGCGTCCACGTCCAAATCGTATGCGCGTCTGTGGCAACGCGACGCTGGAAAGAAGCAAAATCATTATCACCGCGAAGACTTTTACTCTTCGCCTTTCGTAGATAGGGTTCATGGCTGTTCTCCTTTCAAATTGAGACAGAAGGCACTTGGCGGTACGGCAATTCCGAATGACAGAGGAGGAGTGGCAGCATAGCTCAAAACTTCCGTTCCAACAACACCGCCCGGAAATAATCAGCAGGTCAAATTCAAATTATCGCTTCGATAAATACAGCATGAAAATTTCAAACTGAGTCGCTACCCGGAAACAGGATTCGGGCGTTCCCTTTTTCTTATTTGGCATCTACTTCGATGCTCACCAATGCAGATCGGAAGCCGGGTGTGATGAGGTTGTGGAATATCTCGTCCATACGCTCCGGTGTATATGGCATGTTGTGGTCCAGCCACCATTTCAGCAGGGCTATTATCTCGCTGGCTATGTAATGTGAGAGAACAGGAATCGGCACTGACGGTTCCGGTTTTTCCGGCCAGACTCTGTGAAGCTAGGCTCAGTCAATCTGGCAAGACCTATCATCTCCATGCAGGATACTGCCGGAGGATTGTCAGGTCAGGGAGCAGACAACGACATCCTTATAGGTGCCGATTTGCTGCGCAGATTTCGCGTAACGTTCGACTATCCTCATCAACGTATGATTCTTGAGGCAAGTGATGAGATTTCAAAGCCGTTTGAGGCGGATAAGACGGGGCTGCAAATCCATGCGCAGGGGACGGACTTGCGAAGTTTCAAAGTTGTAGGAGTAATGGCAGGCTCATCCTCGGAAACGGCAGGCATCAAGGTGAACGACATCATCGAGACCGTTGATGGATTGCCTGCGTCCAGATTCACTCTACAGCAGTTACGAGAGATGTTCAGGTCGGCAACCGCGTCGAAATGGACGCTGGGCGTCAGGCGCGGCGAAGAGCAACTGAAGCTGACGGTAATTGCTAAGAGCATCATTTAGCTGAAAGGACATTCTTAATGAAGCGTTCGTCAATCTATGGAATCGCGCTCATCTTTGGCTCGCTGGGAATGGTCGTGACAATGCTTTTTCATCCTACGGGGCATGACCTGCTGGCACAGGCCGACCAGCTTGCTCGTCGAAACGAGATGATCGCGGTCGTCACTCATTCGCTCGCGCTCGCAAGCATTCCCGTCCTATTCTTCGGATTTCTGGGTCTTTCCAAACGGCTCGGCTGGGATCATGCGCTTGTCCCTGCGGCGCTCGTTGCCTACGGGTTTGGCGCTGTGGCCGCCATGTGCGCCGCAGTATTCAGCGGGCTGGTTGCCCCCGTACTAACACGACAAATGTTGACCGCAGATGATTCAACGCAGCAAGTTTTAGATGCGGTCTTCCACCACAACGGCCTTCTGAATCAAGGGTTCGCAAAGGTATTCGTCGTAGCTTCATCACTGGCGATAGTCTTCTGGTCTGTCTCCATACTAAGAATCGGTAGCTTTGCGCGCGCTGCCGGACTCGTCGGTTGCTTCGTAGGATTAGTTGGTCTCGCAGGCATCCTCTCCGGTCATCTTCGCCTTGACGTGCACGGCTTTGCCCTTTTCATCTTTGCGCAATCCGTATGGACTATCCTGATTGGCGTGCTCTTGTGTCGTCCGGGCGATTCATTAGAAGCAGCTTAACAAACTCGCTTCAGGTTCAAGCTCCGGCCTCTTTTTCGCTTATAGGCTGTAGCTCTGCCTCTGCGCGTGCGGCTTCAGGTGTTGTAATTACATGTGATGCGAACTGGCGAGCGGCTCGTGTTACTTCGTGGCCGAGCGCGTGCAGTTGCTCGGCTATCTTGGCGTCGTGCGTGTGCCCTTCTTTGTCGAAGACGCGCCACGCCTGCGGGATAGGAATCACAAGCGGAACAGCCCAGCCTCTCAAAGCGCGCACGACGAACTCCATAGTATTTACCGCCTGCAATCCTTGAGTGCCTCCGGCAGTGCTGATTAGACCAACGACTTTATCCGTCAGATAAGCAGGCTCTCTGCTGCTTAACAGTTGCAGCCAGTCAAGTGCGTTCTTGAAAGAGCCGCTGATAGTGCCGTGATAAAGAGGGCTGCTCCACAGCAATCCGTCCGCCTCGTAAACTGCCTGGCACATACGCTCGACCATCTCCGGCGCTTCGCCAAAATCCGGCGCATACATAGGAAGATTCAACTCGCGCACATCCAGCAGTTCCGTCCGAGCGCCAGCTTCTGCCGCGCCTTCAAGCGCAATCTTCAACGCAGCCAGACTGTTGGATTGAGCGGCAAGGCTTCCCCCCAGACCGACCACCTTTATCTCTTTCGCCATGCGACCTCCTGTAGTTCTGGAAATTCTATACCGCTTTGTAATTGAACGCGAAAAATAGAGATAAATAAAGTTGCGAAAAAGGGGAAAGGGAAAGAGGAAGATATATTAATCGGTTGAGTATTATTTCCCCTTACTCTTTTCATTCTTCATTTCCCTGCTCTACCTGCTATGGATTTCTCATCTGAATAGAGTTAATATAGGCCGCGTGCCCCCTCCCCATGTGTAAATGTAGCTGGCCGGTCTTGAATGTTCGGCGCGTCAATAATAATTTTTGCGAATCCAGAGTGACGGCAATCCCCTGCAACGTTAGCGCCTCTATCACAGTTATTAATCAACTGCGTCTGAAGATAGCTACGCAATTTATCGGTATCGAGTGAATGTATGCTGATTCCCGCTCGCTACGGAGGCTTTCCTTGGTTAAAGCAATAAACGATATCAACTCTTTTAATGAAATGATTCAACGCGGCGGCGACATCGCCGTGATGGAGTTAGCTCCGAGCCTGGATTTGAGCGAGATTGCCGAGTCCGAGCATTTCGTACAATTCTACGAGACGGACAGGTTTCTCATAGATTCGCTGAGTGACTTCATCGGCGTGGGGTTGAGCGAGGGCGATGCCTGCATCGTCGTGGCGACGAAAGAGCACCGGGAGAGTCTGGAAGAACAGTTGAAGACAGCGGCGCTGGATATGACGGCTGCACGCATGCGCGGCCAATATCTTTCGCTGGATGCGTCTGAAACTCTGTCGAAGCTGATGGTTGACGGATCAATCGAGCCGGGCCGCTTCACAGAAGTCGTTGGAAGCATCGTAGCGCGAGCGGCTGAGAGCCATCGTCGCGTGCGCGTTTTCGGAGAGATGGTCGCGCTTCTCTGGGCAGAGGAGAATTACAGTACGACTCTGCACCTGGAAGAACTCTGGAACGCTCTGCGCGAGATTCATCACTTCTCGCTCTTCTGCGCTTATCCCATGAACGGATTCGGAGGCGAAGCGTTTGCAGAGCCTCTCAAACACGTTTGCACAACTCACTCCCGCGTCATTCCTACAGAGAGCTACATCGCGCTGAATAGCCCGGATGACCGCCTGCGCGTCATCACTGCGCTGCAACAGAAGGCAAGGTCGCTACAGGCTGTGAAAGACGAGTTGGAGCTTCAAGTTGCCGACCTGCGCCGTCTTCACGAGATGAGCGCAGTCCTTACAAGCACGCTCGACATCGAATCGGTTCTCAAAGAGGTGTTGCGCGCGGCGATGGATGTGCAGGGCACAGACATGGGGCTGCTGTCGTTGTGCGCTCCCGCAGGCGACGGTCTCAATGTCAAAGTCCAGAGCGGATTCGATGAAGAGTTTCTAAAAATTGTAGAGTGGGTGCCGCCCGGCGGGGGCGCTTGCGGTACATGCTACGAGCAGCGCCAGCGCGTCGTGGTCGAAGATACTGAAGTTGATCCTGTCTTTGCTCCCTACAGAGAGGCCGCACGGCTCGCGGGCTTTCGCTCGTGTCACAGCACTCCGCTTATCACGCGCAATGGCAATATCATCGGCGTGCTATCGGTTCACTTCCGCCAGCCGCGCCGCCCGTCCGAGCGCGAAACACGCTTGATGGACCTTTACGCGCGCATGGCTGCCGACACTATAGAGAACGCGCGGCTTCATCATCTTGCGCAGCAGGAGTTGGAAGAGCGCGAACAGTTACTGCTGCGTGAGCAGATGGCGCGCGCCGAGGCCGAGAGCGCCAACCGCATGAAGGACGAATTTCTTGCAACGGTGTCGCACGAGTTGCGCACGCCGCTCACAGCGATAATGGGATGGTCTCACATGCTTCGACAGGGGAGACTGGACGAAGCAACGGCGGCGCGCGCATTAGAGACCATCGAGCGCAACGCAAGCACTCAGGCTCAACTTGTAGAAGATATACTGGACGTGTCGCGCGTGATTACGGGCAAGCTGCGATTGAATGTCGCTGCGGTTGATCTGGCAGCGGTCATCAACGCGGCAATTGATTCCGTTCAGTTGGCGGCTGATTCAAAAGGCATTCAACTGGAAGTGACGCTATCGCCTTCCGCTCGTCACGTCTCCGGCGATTCCAGCCGCTTGCAGCAGGTCGTCTGGAATCTTATATCGAACGCAATCAAGTTTACGCCTGCGGGCGGGCGCGTGAGCGTGCGATTGGAGCGCACAGGCTCAAGCGCACAGATCAGAGTGAGCGATACGGGCTGCGGCATCAGCCCGCAATTTCTGCCCTTTATCTTCGACCGGTTCCGCCAGGCCGACGGCACAATTACACGCCGTCATGGCGGGCTTGGTCTGGGGCTGGCGATTGTGCGCCATCTGGTCGAGCTTCACGGCGGCACCGTCAACGCAGACAGTCTAGGAGAAGGGCACGGCTGTATATTCACAATCAAGCTTCCTCTGGCTCCTGATCGCGGGCGAGCGCGAAGTCGCAGAAGAGAGACAAAGAGCTTGCATCCCGATGGAGACAACAACCTGAACTCTTTGCCTTCGCTCGACGGCGTGCGTGTGCTGCTGGTTGACGACGACCGGGATACTATTCAAGTGCTCACAGCTATGTTGGCGGAATATAAAGCTACAGTACACGCGGCGGCTTCGGCATCAGAAGCGATTGAAGCATTAGAGTGGTACAAGCCGGACGTGCTTGTGTCCGATCTGGCAATGCCGGATGAAGACGGGTGCTCGCTCATCGCCAGAGTGCGAGCGATGGAGGCCGCCAACGGAAAGCAGACTCCGGCCATTGCATTGACCGCGTATGTGAGGGTAGAGGATCGCGCGCGAGCATTGTCTGCGGGATTCAACATGTTCGTGCCCAAGCCCATAGAGTCCAACGAACTGATAACAGCCATAGCGAACCTTGCAGAAGCAAGCGCACAATCGGAGCGCATCCTCTGATGGAAAAAGTCAGCACCGTTCGGGGTAGCAAAGTCAGGAAAACAGCAAGTAACGTCATGGTTTGAGATTAAGAGCCAGTGCTTATCGGCATCATGTTTTCAAAGTAGCCCACTACTGAAAAGCATTTTCATTGAATTTGGTTTCCCGCCAACTTTTTTCCTTCTAGAGCGAATTACAGTTGAGTGTATAGAAAGCAAGACTCACCACCGCAGACACAGAGTTCACAGAGATTACACATAGACATTCAACTCTCTGTGCTTCCTCTGTGTCTGCGGTGGTGAACTGCCCCACTCCTTACACTCAATTGAACTTCACTCTACCTTTCTACTGTTGTTCTCTTCTCCCGACGCCTTGACGGGAATCTCGATTCGGCATATTTTCTTTGCCATCGCAGATTAGAGAGGGCTGGTCCCCCGGACCGAAGCCTCGCACTCAGACTACTTCTCTGAACAGGCCAGCACCGAATCTACATCGTAAACATTTCAGCTACGCTAAAGAGTTGAGCTTTAATCACGGAGACCCCCAGAGATTATGAAATACAGAATTATCCCCCAGACGCTTTCCCTTCTGATTCTGCTTCTCGCCGTTGCTTCATCCCAGATAGTGTCGGCGCAGACTCGCACCAAAACTCGTTCCACAACTTCTAACAGCACAGCCGCGCCAGCCGCTCAGAAACCTGCGACTCAGAACGCGGCACCAGCGGCACCGCAAACCATCAACGTAGCGCCGGGCCAGGAATATCTCTCGCCATTGGAGAGAGAGGTGATGAACGAACTGAACATGGCGCGCACGCATCCGCAGCAGTACGCTGCTATTGTGGATGAGTGGAGAAAATATTACAGCGGCAAGCAATTCACGCGACCGGGCAGACAATCCATAACAACATGGGACGGCCTGGCTGCTCTTGACGAATGCGTTAATTTCCTGCGCAGCGCCAGTCCGATACAACCGCTGCAATCTGCCAAAGGTCTGCACCTTGCGGCGCTGGATCATGCTAGAGATTTGAGCACGAGCGGCATCACCGGTCATCGCGGCAGCGATGGCTCAATGCCGGAACAGCGCGTAGAGCGCTTCGGTCGCTGGATGAGTTCCATAGGCGAAACCATCGTCTACGATGTGGACACTGCGCGGGCTATGGTCATCAATCTCTTGATTGATGACGGAGTGCCTGGACGCGGCCACCGCATGAATATCTTCAACCCCGGATACACAACCGCAGGCGTCGCAGTCGGAACTCAAACTTCCTTCGGCGCTAAGTGCGTGATTGATTTCGTAGGCGGATTCACAGAGGGCGCTGGCGAAGAGAATCAGAACGGAGCGGCCAGAACAAGAAGACGCCCGCAGTAATAGCTCTATTCATAACAAGAAGAAAAGGGATACGTGGTTGATAACATATCAATTACGTATCCCTTTATCTTTCGACAGATTCCGGGGAGAGTGTAAGTGCGAATCTATTAATGGCGTCTGCGGTTATTTCTCAGAACTTGTCTGAACTGCTCACGCTCTGCGCGCTGGTGCTCTCTCAAAGCCACGCGCTCTCCATGCCGCTCGTTACGCCACTGGCCGTTGTTGCCGTAATCGTCATGCTCATGGCGCATACGATACCTGAAAGCTTCTCGCTCCCCACTTTGGTGCTCCCTTAGAGAGCGCCTCAAGTCCCTGCGGTAATTCTTGTAAGCTCGTCGCTCATTGCGCGAGTAGTAACCGTAAGCTCTGCCTTGAGGACGGTTGCGACGAAACTGCGCGCTCGCGCCCGTTGTCGTGCCCAGCAGGATTGCCGCGCCTACCATGAGCGTGACAGCCAGACGTTTGATCGAGTTAAGTCCGAAAACCATACTGAACCTCCCCTAACCTGTATGAAAATTTTCGTCGCGGAGCGGCTAACTGTTGATGCGCCCCGCGCCACCAGATGGTTTGGCAAGTGGCATACCGGGAAGAGAAGGGATGAAGGATGAGGGATGAGGGATGAAACGGGTTGAGATGATTGCATCCTGTCGCATTCAATCCTTCTTATTCATCCCTCATCCCTTATTTCCTTCCTGCTCTTCAAAACGTTTCTTGAAGTCAGCAGAGCGCATGCGAAGTTCCAGCCAGTCTTGAAAAATTTGGGGCTGTTGCAGCCAGACTGTGAACCATTCGGCTATCTCCTCTTTTTCCGCACGCTTTCGCGGATCAACCGACTGGTTGCGCGAAATCATCTGCGCTCGCTTCTTCCCCTTCAGAGCAGTATCGCGCACGCGGCGCAAGCCCTCCTGATCTTTTGTGCGCGCGAACTGTCTTCGCAAATTATCCAGACGCTTAATGGAGTTTGCGGCCTGTGTGAAATCCGCAAACTTCAGAACGTTGCGAAACATCGCTTCGTAAGGGTCGTGCTCGCGGTGCCGCACATCCAGTTCGAGCACTTCCGCATGGCGAAGCTCTGCGCCCTCGTCAGCCAGCAGGCGCGCCACAGCCGCAGGGCTTTCGACCGCACCCTCGCCGAATCGCTCGCGCACCGCTCCCAGAATTTCCTCAAGCTCGCGCCCGCCAACGGATTCGCAATCGAGGTGCTCCCACACCTCTATCATCAGATCGCGTTTGGTGCGTGACTTCCACCTATGCTCAACCATAAAGAGCAACTTATCCAGAGAGTCGTCAACGGCCAATTCTACAGAGCAGGGGTTTCTGCTGTCAGCCGTTCGCGCCATTATCGACTGCACGCGCTTACAGGCTTACAGTCCTGAATTTAGCGCTTCTTACGCCGAACAGCATAACGCCGCTATTAGCCAGATGGCGGGCGTGCATTCGCGCTCCGTTTCAGTGAAGCGAGACAAGCGCGAAAGATTTTACCCGACCAATCCTGTCCAATAGCGGCGTCAACTAAGGAGAGTGCCGCAGAAGCTCTAAGCCCTAGCCTACAGCTTCATCAGTGATAACCTTCGCATCTTGTCAGCCAACTCGTCGTCAGTTCCCAAGATGTATTCTTGAAGATCTGTATATTCTTCAGTACGCACTCGTCTCCGTCCTCATCCACAAACTTAACGTCATATTCGCCTGGGACGAGGTTGTTTATAGTGAACGACTGACCTGTCTTCAAGATGTAGTCTCCTAGCTGGTCAGGCCCCCAGCTCCTGTCCTCGCTCGATGACATATAAATGCGATGTATGTCGTACTTCGAGCTGTTTGTAATCGCAAGCGCATATCTCCTCTGCGCTTTTGCTGCCGGTGCTGCCGCGTGTCCCGTGGAAGTGGGAGCGCTGAGCATGAGAGCACAAAGTGCCCCGCAAAAGAGAGCGCTAACCAACAGAGCGCGATGTAGGGGGGTGAATTTTCTCATAGAAAGTCTCCTTAAGTCGAAAGAGGGTTAATATAGTCCGTGAGGATTGACACCCTTTCGGGGAAATCAATCTCAGGGCGAAGCACAATATTATTCAGAAGAAACAAAATGTCAATCCCTATCTGGCATGAGCCATCTCAAATCCTGATAGAGGCGACTCAAACTACTTTGTGCTTCTTAAAGATTTCCCGTTGGGCATTTGCTAGAACATGCAATTCCCGCAAATCTTGAGCTTTAAGATAATTATTGATGTTGACGCTCGCTGGCGTAAGGGAAGAGATAAAGCTCTCAAAGGGATTCTGAATGACGCACTACATCTTAGCACAGTTTACCGAAAGCGTGCGCGGTGGGTGACAAGTTACAGGTGACAAGTTAAAATCATTTTTCAGCTTTTTCTTTTCACTTGTCACGTTTTTTATGGCGACTATAGAAGAGTCCCTCACAGCGCTCCACACACATTTCGGCTTCGAGGATTTCCGTGAAGGCCAGCGCGAAGTCGTCCGTTCGATTCTTGACGGGCATGACACGGTTGTTGTGATGCCTACGGGCGGAGGCAAGTCACTCTGCTACCAGTTGCCTGCGCTCATGCGCGAAGGCGCGACCGTTGTTGTCTCGCCGCTCATAGCCCTGATGAAAGATCAGGTGGACGCGCTTCATGCCAGAAATCTTCCGGCCACTTTCGTCAACAGCTCCATTGATTTCGAGGAACAGAAATCGCGCATCGCCGCATTGAGGCGCGGCCACTTCAAGCTCATTTACGTAGCGCCCGAGCGATTCCGCAGCGCGCACTTCGTCGAAACTCTGAGAAACGCGAACATAACGCTCTTCGCCGTTGACGAGGCTCATTGCATCTCGCACTGGGGGCACGATTTTCGCCCAGACTATTTGCGTCTGAAGACTGCGCTTGAAGCAATCGGGCGACCACAGGCCGTAGCCCTGACAGCGACGGCCACGCCTTACGTTCGCTCGGACATCATAGAGCAGTTGGGCTTGCACGAGCCACGCACGTTCGTCAGCGGCTTTGACCGCCCTAACCTCTCAATCAACGTCTTACACACAGAGAAAGAGCGCGACAAGATTGCTCACATCAAACGACTGGCAGCGACCGAAGGTGGCTCTGGCATCATCTACACATCAACGCGCAAAGCGGTCGAACAGATTTCAGGGCGCTTGCAGTCTGCGGGCTTGAGCGCCGTAAGCTATCACGCAGGGATGGACGACGCTGCGCGCACCCGTGCGCAGGATGAATTCATGAGCGGGCGCACGCAGATGATCGTCGCCACGAATGCGTTCGGCATGGGCATTGACAAGCCGGACATACGTTTCGTCGCGCATTACCACCTGCCCGGATCAATCGAAGCCTACTATCAAGAGATTGGCCGCGCAGGGCGCGACCGCCTTCCTTCAACCTGCGTTCTTCTGTTCAACTACGCTGACAAACGCACGCAGGACTATTTTATCGAAGGCTCCTTTCCTCCGCCCGAAACAATCGCGCGCGTTTATGAAACTCTGGCTGCAACGGGACAGGAGCGCATCGAGCTATCGGTCGCCGAACTCAGCGCGCGCGCGAGCATTCGCAACGAGATGGCCGTACAATCTGCGTTGATTACCTTAGAGAAGGCAGGGCACATAGAGCGCGGCAGCGCTGCGGAGAATCATGCATCGGTTCGATTGTTAGTACCGGCGCACGAAGCGCGCGCCACCCTGGGCGAGCGCGACACTAAAACCCGTCAGGCGCTCTTCGGGTTGCTGGGAATGCGTGGCTTGAGCGAGCGCGCCAGTATTGAGTTGGACGTTGCCGAGCTTGCAGAAGCGATAGCGCTTGATTTGGCGAACATGCGGCGCGCGCTCTCGCTCCTTGCCTCTTCGGGAATCATCTCGTACCAGCCCGCGCGAAGAACCCGCGGGGTTCGCATGCTGGACGAGCATCCTGTGAAACAGCTTCGCATTCGACCGCAAGAGATTGCGCGGCGTGCTGCGCTGGAACAGCGCAAGCTGCGCGAGATGATTAACTTCTGCTACACGGATGGCTGCTACCGCGCTTTCATCCTGGACTACTTCGGTGACCCGCACCATGCCCAGAGTTGCGGCACGTGCGGCAACTGCGACCCGCGTATGAAAGGCGCGAGCGCGCGCTCGGGAAGCGCAGCGCCACCGCCGATTGAGCCGCCGACCAAGCTTGACCGCTTCGTTCGTGAACAGGTTCCATTCGCTCATGATCTGGAAGACGATTTGGGAGAGCAATCGCGTATGCGGCGCGCGCGCGAGAAATCGGAAGCGGCGGCAAAAGGCGAAGAGATGGAAGGCGCGCTCGGCGTCACGACCCCGCGCGCGCTCACTGCGGAAGAGAGCCTGCTTGTCAGAAAAGTTCTGGCATGCTCGGCGCGAATGCAGGGCAGGTTCGGCAAAGGGATGCTCGCGTCAACGCTCAGAGGCTCGCGCGCGAAACAGGTCTTGCAGGCAGGTCTTGACCAGCTCTCGACCTACGGAATCCTGAGCGACATGACGCAGGACGAGATTCTTCTTTACATTGACGCGCTCGTCGCCGCCGGCTGCCTGCGTGTGGCGGGCGGCGTTTACCCGACCGTTTCACTCACAGAGATGGGCAGCGACGTTATGCGCGAACGCGCGAGCGTTGAGCTTGCTATAGCCGAAACATCTTTGAGCGCTCTGGCTCACCAATCATTCGTCACTTCGCGCACCGCGCGCGCTCTTGAATCGGTCAAGCGCGTGAACACAGTTGACGAAACTTACACGCTCTACTGCGATGGGCTTTCGATAGAAGAGATAAGCCGGCAGCGCGGGCTGACGGAAATCACAATCGAAAAGCATCTGGCCGATTGCATTCAAGAGGGGCGCGAGTTCGACATCTCGCTACACGTCTCGGACGCAGACCGCGCGAGAATAGAGATAGCCATAGAGCAACTTGGCACGCAGCAGTTGAGACCTCTGCGCGACGCTCTGCCCGCACACATCAACTATCGCATGATTCGCTTCGTCGTCGCCGATGTGCAGCGCGTGGAACAGAACAGTAGCGACAAGATTGAGGGTGGTTTATGAAAATAGCCAGAAGAGATTTACTGACAAGCATCGGTGGTTTGAGCGCCGGGCTGATTTTGAGCGGCTGCGGTAAGGCCGGTGACAGGACTTCGGCGGGAACTCAGACTTCACCCGAACGGGATGAAAATGCGAAAGGCGGAGAAGTTACTGCGACAGAGGATTTGATGCGCGAGCATGGCGTGTTGCGCCGAGCGTTACTGGTTTATAGCGAGGTGGCTGTTAAATTACGTGGCAATGCTTCGACCATCCCGCCCGACTCGCTTCAGAAAACGGCGAAGCTCTTTCGCGCTTTCGGCGAGGATTATCATGAGAAGAAGCTGGAAGAGGCTTACATCTTTCCGGCTGTGAAACAGGCTGGCGGAGCGGCTGCAAGTCTCCCGGATATTCTTCTAACACAACATCAACGTGGGCGCGAGATAACCGATTATATCTTGTCCGCCACGCAGGGCGCGAAGTTGGGCAAGAGCAACGCTGAATCTCTTGCTCGCGCGATGGAGACTCTCGTGCGAATGTACCGCGCTCACGCCGCGCGAGAAGACACAATCATATTCCCGGCGTGGAAACAGACAATGACGGCCAAACAGTTAGACGAGATTGGCGACAAGTTCGAGGAGATAGAGCATCAACAATTCGGTGAAGACGGGTTCGAGAACGCCTTGCGACAAATCGCAGAGATTGAGAATAGCATAGGACTCGCGGATTTAAACCTATTCACTGCGCCCCCGCCGAGCGCTTGATTGTTTCAACTTTCAGAGCAGGATCAACGCGCTTCGCGTGCGACCGTCTCTGTTATTCTTTCATAATTGATTGAGGAGATTTTATGAGCAGAAACTCTAACATTGACGTGCCGCAACCGGGCGACCCTTTGCCCGAACCCGTTCACCCGGATGACCCAATCATGCCGGAGCCGACACCGCAACCGGAGCCTCTGCCTTTGCCGCCCGACGCAGACCCTTCGCCCGCCGCGCCCGTGCGCGAGCCTGAAGCGCCAACACCCGCGGGCGACCCTCCGCCGGGCGAGCCTGTGCGCCTCGCTTGAATAAGATCGCACTCTTGCAGGTTAAGCAGCATCAGCGCTTCTCATTCGAGCGCATGGCTGCACCTTGTATAATCGCGTACGTTAGAGCAAACTTCTAACAGACTCCTCCATCCGATTGAAGATGAGCGCAGTGCAGAAACTTTCAGATCAACAAACTAAAGCTCCGAACGTAAATAAAGACGAAGTGCGCCGCGCACTGGAAGAGATAGCACGCCCGCTTCACGAAAAACCGTTCGTGCCTCATCGTCTCTTTACTAATGGTCATGCGCAAACGCTTGCTGCATTCGCGTGGCCGCGCAGGCGCGGGCTTCGCATGATGGAGGGGGACCAAGCGCGTCTATTTGAGGTCGAGCCGGGAGTGCAGATGCTTGCGCACTGTAGGTGGCAGAAGAATCTGAAAGAGAGAGGGACGCTGCTGTTGATGCACGGGCTGGAAGGCTCTAGCCAATCCATTTACATGCTTGGAACTACGTTGAAGGCTTTCAAGGCCGGATTCAACGTCGTGCGGCTGAACCAGCGCACCTGCGGCGGCACGGAACACCTGACGCATACGCTCTACCACAGCGGCATGAGCGGAGATGTGCGCGCAGTCGTTCAGGAATTGATCGAGCGTGATGGATTAAGCCGCATCTTCATCTGCGGATTTTCCATGAGCGGCAACATCGTTCTCAAATACGCTGGCGAAGAGGCCGAAGATATTCCGCGCGAGATTTCGGGCGTTTGCGCCGTCTCGCCTTCGATTGATCTCTCTGCCAGCGCATGCGCAATCGAGCGGCGCGAGAACTGGATTTATCACAGGAATTTCATGATCTACCTGCGCAGCCGCATGCGCCGCAAGAAAAAGCTCTTCCCTGAAGTTTACGACACCAGCGGATTGGGCAAAGTGCGCACCATGCGGCAATTCGATGAACGCTTCACGGCGCAGCACGGAGGTTTCGATGGCGCAGACGATTATTACACGCGCGCAAGCGCTCTGCCGCTAATAAGCCGGATACGAACCCCCACGCTGATTATCCACGCGCAGGATGATCCATTCATCCCTTATGAGCCACTGAAGAAAGTGGCCGTTACCGGGAACCCTTTCGTAATCACACTGGCTCCGCCACATGGTGGGCACGTCGGCTTCATCTCGAACGAAACAGGCGTAGAAGACCGATTCTGGGCTGAGAATCGCATAGTCGAATTCTGTCGCTTGATTGAAGAGCAAGGAGGAATTAGGAGGGATGAGGAATGAGGGATGGGGGATGAAATGGGTTGAATGAATTGCGTGTTGACCTATTCACTCCTTCTTATTCATCCCTTCGCCCTCATCCCTCATCCCTTTTCTCAGGCGGTACTGACATAAACACTTTCATCCTTCATCCTCACCCTTGTTCTTCTCTTCTTCATCTTCGGTCTTGTTCTCTTGCTCTAAATCTTCTGCGGGTGCATCGTAGGCCATCACCTCTTCGTGCGTATGAACGACGCGCGAGGCAAGGTCTTCGAGCAGGCGGCGAATGCGACCCGGCTCTTCCAGTTCGACGCCCTGGTTGGTCTGTCCCTCATCGCCGAGCGCGAACTGTAGACGCACGAGTTCGGCTGTAGCGCGGCGGCATGCGGCGCACGAGACAAGGTGCGCGATGAATGGAGTTGATTCTGTTTGGCCCAGACGGCCTTCGACGAAAGCAGAAAGCTGGTCTCCGTCCAGGTGCGCAATCCCGGAATAGCGCGACGGGGCGATGACCGCGCGAGCCATAAGCCGCGCGCGAATCAGATCGCGCAACGCTGCGGCTCGCCTGTCTGTTTTCTGTCTAGCCATTCGTCTCCTAAAATCCCCTCGAAAGTTGGACGGCTACTCGCCCCGGCCTTTGCTCAAAACAGTTGCGCCAGAGTCCCCCAAGTTATTCCTGACATCCTCGCGCGCCAAATCTCCCGTAGCCAACTCCGTGCAGATGTCAACTTCCGCGTCGCTCAAACCATGCCGTCCTTGTAATACGTCCCGAAAAGCCTTCTGGATTTTCTCGTAAACTTTTTCGAGCCAGCGCATGATGGTTGACTCGTGAACGCGCGATTCCGGCGTACTCAAGCGCCGCTTCGACTGGCGCTGGAACCAGCGGCGCAGTGGCGATGTAGGAACTTCCACCAATCTGGCTATCTCGCGCAGCTTCAGGTTCTCTACGTGATAATAGAGCAGCAGCAGTTTCTCGTGATCGCCCAGGCTCTGCAATGATTCGTCCAGAGCCTCTGCCGTTGCAGCCGCGTAACGATCCCTGGTTATTCGATCAATCGCTGCGGTCTCGCTTCCCTCGCGCGAGCGCTCGCGTGAGCCGGGACGCGCGCGAGCCTCGCCGCCCGCTTCAGACCAGTCCTCTATGGAAACCTCGTCGTGGCTTGCGCGGTGCAGGTCAATGACCGCGTGCCAGACAACCGTGCGAAGCCAGCCGCGAAGCGTGCCGCGCCCCGTGTAGGTTGCAAACTTTGACTGGCGAACTCCGTCAACCACGCGCGTGCCGTAAAGCTCTACATAGACCGAATCAATCACCTCTTCCGCGCTCGTGTCGGCGCTGGCAAGGTGTCGCGCCACGCGCTCTATGTAGCGGCGGTAGCTCTGGTCGAACTCCCACCATGCGTGCTCGTTGCCGCGCGAGCAGGCCAGCGCAAGATAAAGATCGGTCGTTTGAAGCTCGCCTATGAAGCTGCGAGCAGTTTCGGCTGTAGGCACGTCAACGTCGCTCTGGCCTAAATATTTATTAACGGCTGCGCGAATCGCAGTTGTGAAGTCTTCGAGCGTCACACCATAGTTAGGCGCTGTAGACAGGCAACGGCGATAGAGCGCCTCTATGTCTGTGGCACATTCGCTGATAGTGCGTTGCAGGTGGTCTTGAAACTGGTTCATCAGGAGTTGGCCCAATTATAGAGTAATCCTGCTGATTCTCAACCACCTAATTTTACAGAGCAGGCAGCCGGGGCGTTTTCGCTCCCGGCCACAACCCTTTTTCAAACGCCTGTCAGGCTCAAACGGCAAACTTCTAATCAATTTCTTTCGGGCGGCTTGGAGGGACCGAATTTCTTCGCCGCCCACGCGGGTTGACGGCAGATGGCTGGAAATTTTGCGGAAATACTCCCAATTAAGATGATTTCGATGTAAGAAGCGCAGGCACTCCCCCGTCCCGGAAAGGGGCACTGGTATCAATAGCCCACGTCGTAAGACATAGGAAGTGAGTCAACAAAATGATTTTAAGCCCCATAGGAGCAGCATGAATTGATGCTCTCTTTTATCGCCCATTGCAGGGACTAACTCATCTATTTATCGTCTTGATGAGCCGCAGGGCGTGGTTGCGTGCTATCAGCGGGATGCGCTCGTCGTTGCTGAGGTCGCGCAAGAGAGGCAGAAGCTGCTTCGGGTCGGAGAGCGCGTTGACTCTGAGTAGAGTTTCCAGGCCACGCATCAACTCCGGCGTGTTGAGCGGCTCGTTCTCTCGCGCGACCGTGATGTCGAAGACGAACATGGCCTGGTCTGCCGCGTGCCTGTACTCGTTGACCAGCGCATAAGCGTCTCGGTCATTCGTCCAGTTGAACGTGTCCTCGCGCTCTTGCGTCCCCTTCTTCATACGGAGCGTGTGCGTGCCCAGATGAGCCATCTGCCTTTCAGACTGGTACTTTGTGCTTGTATCCAGAAAGTTCAGCGTGTTCCATAGCGAGGTGACGCGCGCCAATGCGGCGTCCGACAGTTGAAAAGGCTCTGTGATGGGTTCAATCGCGCCTTGTCGCTCGAACGTAATCTGCCCGCGTCCCTGCGAGTCATGCTCGATCTTTATGTGCTGGGTCGTGAACTGCGGCTGCTTGAACTCGTAGAAGTAGCGAACCGCGCCCGCCTCCTCAGCGCTATGAGCGGGCGCGGCATCCACGCTTTCACCGCGCGCATTGTGTTTGGCCGGAGGCGCGTTGGATGTCTCATTCGTCGCAGGCGAAACGCCCTGCTCCGTGTGCTGCGGCTGAGCGAGCTGCCTGTTACTCTGCGCAGCAGCGCAAATTGCCGCGCCCGTTAACAGCAGCGCGGCAAGCAAGCATCGCCATAAAAATTTTCTGCTAAACTTCACTCGAACTTCACTGATACCAGCTTGGACACGCCCACTTCTTCCATCGTCACGCCGTAGAGGGCGCGTGCCATCTCCATCGTTCGCTTGTTGTGCGTGATGACTATGAACTGCGTGCTCGCGGCCATCTCGCGCACCTTCTCGACGAAGCGCCCGACGTTGGCTTCGTCCAAAGGGGCGTCAACTTCGTCGAGCAGGCAGAAGGGCGACGGTCGATAATGGAATATTCCCAGCACGAGCGCAAGTGCGGCCATAGCCTTTTCGCCGCCTGAGAGCAGCAGCACGTTCTGAAGGCGCTTGCCTGGGGGTTGCGCTATCAGGTCTATGCCGCTCTCAAGAATATCGTCCGCGTCAATCAAGGTCATTTCGCCGCGCCCGCCGCCAAAGAGTTCCTGGAAGAGCGCGCCGAAGTTTCGATTTATCTGCTCGAAGGCGTGGCGGAAACGCTCGCGCGAGCGCCGCTTGATCTCGCGCAGAGCCTCTTCGGTAGAAGATATGCCGTCGAGTATGTCCTGGCGCTGGCCTGTGAGGAACAGGTGGCGCTCCTCTGATTCCGAAAGCTCTTCGAGCGCCATCATGTTCACTGCGCCGAAACCTTCAACACGCGCGCGCAACTCTTCGACGCGGGCGCGCCCCGCTTCCAGATCGAATTCTTCATCTACCGCGCGCTCACGCGCAAGCTCTTCCAACGGCTGGTTCAACTCGTTCATGCAGGCTTCGCGCACGAACGACAGGCGCGCAGTGGCCTCTGCACGCTGCACGTCCAGTTCTGCGCGGCGCTCGCGCGCTTCAGCCGCGCTGTGATTCAGTTGCGAGAGCTTGTCTGCGAGCGCGTCCGCTTTCTCGCGCGCGTCCGAGAGACGACGCGAGGCTTCAGCAACATCCTGCTCTTCCTGCTCGCGCTCCTCTTCAACGCCAGCCGCGCGCCGCTCAAGCTCCGAGATTGATCCCCGCAACTCTTCAAGCTTCGTCTCTATCTCACGACTTTCGCGAGCGTAGCTCTCAAGCCGCGCGCTCAAATCGTCGCGCTCTGCTTCCATGCGGCGAAGCTCTGCGGAGACAGCGCGACGACGCTCGCCTGCCGCAGCCGCCGAAGCGCGCTGCTCGCTCAAGCCCTCGTTCTCCGCCTCCGCCTGTTTCCGTGCAATCGTAACGAGCGCGGCTGCCCCTGTCACAGCCAGCGCAGCAGCGGCGCGCGCCGTTTCAGCCGCTTCAGCTTCCACGAGAGCTTTCCCGCGCCGCTCTTCAAGCTCAAGTCTTTCCTGCTCAAGCCGCGCGGCGTCGTCCGTGACCACGCGCATGTGACGAGCGGCGCGCTCAATCTCCTGGGCCAACTGCTGCGCGCTCAACTCTCGCGCCATAGCGTCGCGCTCCTCGCGCCCTATGGCCTCGTTCAAGAGAACGACTGCATCTTCCAGCTCCGTCAACTCCGAGCGCGCTTTTCCTACCGCCTGCTCGGCCACATTCATCTCAACTTCAAGCTCATTTGCCCGAATGTCCAGCTCGCGCAATTCTCGCTTGAAGGCCAGAAGCCCTGCGCCCTCTTCGACCGTTCGTGCGTCGCCAGCGCCCACAAGCTGCCCGCCCGCTACCCAATCGCCGTTTACTGTGACGCACATGTCGCCGGTTGAAAGCGAGAGCGCGATTGCGTCGTCAAGGTTGCGTACCAGACGCGCGTTCATCTGCTGCGGCATCGTTCGTCTAAGAACGGAGAGAAGCTCCGGCGGCGCGTTCAGAAGATCGCCCACGCGAGCGTTCTCTGGAATTTCGGAAAAATTTTGTGAATTACCCGCAGTACGCATCAACGGTCTGTAGATGGCCTCGTCCAACTCTTCGCTCGCACCATGAAGTCCTACGACAAGGAGGCTTGCGCGGCCTGCGCCCGTCTCTCTAAGCCAGTGCGCCGCGCGCGAAGCGTCGTCGGGCGTCGGAACGATTATGGATTGAAGCGCCGTGCCGAAGACCCCTTCAACTGCGCGCTCCCATCGCGGCTCAACGCGAACCATATCGGCGAGCGTGCCCACGAACTGAAAATCTACGGGCTGGTCATTCGTTGAGAAAAGCTGCTGGACTGCTGGCGAATAGTAAGCGCGCTTCTCGTCCAGTTCTTTCAGCGTGTCCAGACGATGACGCACGCGCGAATACTCTTCGCGCACACGTGCAAGCTCGGCGTCCGTGTCCGAGACGCGCTCGTGCCCTTGAATCACCTTTTCTACAGCGCCTATGCGTTCCGTTGTCAACTGTGCGAGCAAGCGGCGCGCTGCTGCAATCTCTTCGCCCAATTGCTCAGCTTCAACGATGCGCTCCTGATGAAAACCGGTTGCGCGCTCGCCCTCGCGCAGAAGTCCCTCGGCCTGCGCGTTAACTTTTTCGAGCGCCGATTCAAGCTGTCGTCCAATCTCCCTGAGCCGCTCCGAGGCCGCAGTGTGCGTCAACAACTCTGCGCGAGCAAGCTCGATTGCTTCTTCCGCTTCCGTTGCCTCTACCAGCTTGCGGCTGTAGGCCGCCTCTGCTGTTTGCAACTGCTGCGCACTCATCTCGCTTTCAGCCCGCAGGGTTTCTTCCGCCTGACGAAGCCGCGCGCACTCGTCTTCAACGCCGACAAGCCGCTCGGCCACGCTTTCCATCTCGCGCTCTACACGCTCGCGCCTGCCTTCGGACGCAACAACCTGCTCCTCCTGATAAGTGCGCTCGCGCAGGCGGCGGTCACGCTGAAGCGCAGCTTCCGCAGCAAAGGCACGCGCCTCGGCCAGAGCATCTTCAAGATCGCGCGCTTCCTGAGTTGCGCGCCGCGCAGATTCTTCGAGCGAGGCCAGAGATTCCACAAGCGCTTGCTCTTCACGAGCGACATCTTCAACACGAATACGAGTCTCTTCCAGAAGCGAAGACAAGGTGCGTTCTTCGGCAACGTAAACGCGGCGAAGAAGCTCGCGCAACTCTTCTCGAAGATGACGGTAGCGCCTTGCCTTTGCTGCCTGACGGCGCAGACTCCCCACCTGTCTTTCGATTTCCGAGATGATATCGGAGACGCGCGATAAGTTTGACTTAGCCGAATCAAGTCTGGCTTCGGCGGCGCGCTGGCGGACGCGAAACTTCGATATGCCCGCAGCTTCTTCAATTATAGTGCGCCGATCCATGGGCTTGGCCGAGAGCATCTGTCCTATGCGCCCCTGCTCTATGATGGCGTAGTGCGCGCCCGATAGCCCTGTGCCCGCGAACAGGTCGTGAATGTCGCGCAACCGGCACATGCGCCCGTTCAAAAGATATTCGCTCTCGCCTGAACGGTAGAGCCTGCGCGTGACCGTCACCGATTCGCCCGGCGCGAACTCCAGAGCCAGACGACTCGGACGCCAGTGGCGCTTCGCGTGATGAAGCTTTGTGGATTCGGAAGATGGCTGTAGCGCGGAATCGTTCGTCGCTTCGATTGTGGAATCGCCCGCCACAACTTCAGCCGGGAGCGAGGCTGCTTCCGTCGCAGCCTCGCCCGCAACTGCGTTTGATGCGGGAATCGCCTCGCCGCTCTCTGTTTGGGCCAATGCTCCCGCTTCGCTTGTTGATAAAGAGGAGACGGTCTGGCCTTCTTCATTAAGTTCTACTGCGAGCTTCCCTTCGACCTCTATGCTTTGCTCGTCAATGCCTTCAAGAGTCGAATCGATGTCGTCAATGTCCGCCTCGTGCTCTATGGTTTCGTCGCGCACCATGTGCAGCACTACTTCGGCCATCCCTGAAGGCTGACGGTTGCGCGAGCCTTGAAAGATGACATCTTTCATCTCTGCGCCGCGCAACTGTTTGACGCGCTGCTCGCCAAGAACCCATGCGATTGCGTCCGCGACGTTGGACTTGCCGCAGCCGTTCGGGCCTACAACGGCAGTGATACCGTCGCCCGTGAAGACAATTTCCGTGTGATCCGCGAAGGATTTGAAGCCGGTGATTTCCAGGCGTTGAAGTTTGAACATGCTTCGGTGTCTCAAAAGCGCTTTCGAGCTACTAAAGGGACACGAAGCGCAGTCCCTAGAGCACGATGCGAGTGAAGCACACTATATGTTGGACTCCGCGAAAATGTCAACCAAAGCTTTAGCCAGCGCACGCTTACTTGTTGGAGGCTAGAAATTTAACGGGAAGAAGGGCAGTACCGCCTGCTTAAGCCGGGCGGGGAGTAAAAGGGATGAGGGATGAGGGCGGAGGGATGAATAAGAAGGAGTAAGAACGTCAAGCTGCAATTGGCTCAACCCATTTCATCCCTCATCCCTCATCCCTCATCCCTTCTATCAGGCGGTACTGACCGCTTCACCGCGCTGCGTCGCGCCGCACGTAGAGCATCAGATCAACGCCGGGGCGTAGCGTGTATGTGCCTGCTAGCTGGTAGTCAAGGCCGAGGATAATCTGAAGATCGGATTGCGCGGTCGAGCCTATGACGAGCTTCTGCGTGGGGTCTGCGATTGGGCGACCATAAAAGCCAACCTGCTTGTAGTCGCGCAAGTACCAGGGTAGTGGCCAGTAGTCCGGCGAGACTATTGCTATTTGAGTATCGGGCCCTGTCCCGGCTGTGCGCGCCATCTCGTTGATCGCGCTTAGAAGATCGAAGATGTCCCGCTTCGTGTGCGCGTAAACATAAGGGTAGGTGTCGTCGTCGTAATGAACGAAATTCAGGTCAACCATCTGGCGAACGCTGAAACCTAACATCCAGACTGTGACGACGATTAAAACGATCCGCTCAGTTGCCGCTCTGGCCCAATCGTAGATAGCGTCTATGCCGTAGCCGCCTATGACTGCGAGCGGGATGATGAAGTTTAAGGAGAGCCAGGGGGTCTTGTAAGTGATAAGCGAATAGGCAGAGATGATGCCTACGGCCCAGAGGCCAGCGAAGATTGCGAAGCGATTCTTTGCGGCGATGAAAGCTATGAGCGTTCCCACAGCGCCCGTTATCAGCAGCACGGCCTCTTCCGACCAGAGCCACTGAATATACTGATACCACGCATGCGCGTGCTCCGTCTTGCCGGTCTTGCTCCAGAATTTGAAAGCCTCTATAGCGTCCCATATGCCTTTCGGATAGTTCGAGAAGAAGGACGAATAGAATAGAACGCACACTGCCAGAAAGAGCGCGACTGCCGCAAGCGCATAAAGCGCTAGGTGCGAAGGCTCTCCGAATCTCTCCAACTTCTCTGACAAGCTTTCTTCGACCTGCCCGTAACCCTTCCAGCGCGCGTCGCGCACATTTGCCGCTTCGCTTTCGATTGTGCCTCTCATCCGCGCGTAAACCAGAGTTGAGACTCCTGCGATTGCGAGCACGCCCGCGTTGATTATCGCCGTCTCTTTCGTTGCGAACAGCAGCGCCGCCGCCAGCGACGCATTCATCAGGTGGAGCGGGCTGGCGTCTTCCGAATACCTGACGACCGCGTAAACTATCCAGAGCATGAAAAAGACGAAGAGCGATTCGTGTATGAAGTAGCGCGAAAGGTAGACGGCTCCGGGCGAGACCGCGACGAATGCGGCAGCGGCCAGCGCGCCAACCACTCCGAGTTGTCTACGCAGGAGCAGGATGAGCCAGATGGTAGCCGTGCCGAAAGCTGCGGGCACAAAGCGCACGGCGAAATTCGTCAGGCCGAAGATGAAAGTTGAAGAGAGCGCGAAATAATAGAGCGTTGGGCCGTGATAGTTCTGCGGATCGTATTGATAAAAGTTTTCGCGGTAGAGGCGTGTCAGGAAGAATCCGTTGACGCCTTCGTCATGATGGAATGGAACCAAATCCAGATGATAAAGACGCAACGCGGCGGCGATGATTAAAATAATCGCGCTGCCTATAAGCCACAGCTTCTGGTTTGAAGCCACGGAAACATACGCGGCCTCTTCGTCTCTTCCCTTCATATTCGCGCGCGCCGTTGCGGGCTGATTAAGCCGCTTACCTGCGCGCGACTTTGTAGAGGCTGTACTCACCTGCTTCTCCAACCTTCTGGAATCGTGCCAGAAACGCATCGTTGACCGGCATGTAGCTTCGCTCGTGGGGGCCAACAAGGATGTAATCAACATGGTTGCGTGCAAGCGCTTCTTCCGCTCCCGCCCCGCCCGCATAGATGCTCTTAATATCCGTCTCGCGCGCAGAGTAGTCCAGCCCGTGCGCCCATATGTAGCCCGTGTAGCCCAGAAGCGAGCGCCGCCCTGTCAAAAACACAGGAGGATTGTAGGTCGGCGCGTGAAGCACCAGCGCACGCTCAGGCGTCACTTCAAGAATTTTACGCGCGATTGCAACTCCGTTCGCGTCGTACTCTTGAAACTCAGTCGTCCCGGAAATTACGCGCCACACGTCCAGAGCGCCCGCGAGCGTGAGCGCTATGAAGAGCACAATCGAGATGGCGCGCGGGAAAGCTCCTTTACGCCACAGGTGCGCGAGCAGAAGCGATATTAGCGGGACTGAAGCCACGAACCAGTAGAAGAGCACCTTGATGTTGTCCCAGACCCACGGAGCCATCTTCATCATGTTCGGCGCGATGAAGCAGAGCGTGAACGGCAGGTAGAAAAGGAGCATTCGTTTGCGCACGAGATACTTCTCTTCTCGCCAGAGCACCGCAGTGAATATTAGCGGGATGACCAGCCCGGTGTTCTTCAGCCAGAACCAGAGCACGTTCTCGTCGCCGTGATCCCAGCCAAACTCCCAACCTAAAAACATTCCGGCTTTGGCGGAGCTTCCGTGCGTGGCGAACCACATCTCGGGCACGGCTATGATTAGAGCGCTGGCGAAGAATAAGCCCCAGTCGCGCACCAGATTCATTCTCGCCGCGCGCTCTTTTTCGACCAGAAACAGTATCAAGGCGGTCAGCCCGCCCGTGCCCATAACCACGATAAAACTGTGCGCGTGAACGAGCGGCAACACGCCCGCCATCAAACCGGCAGCGAGCATACGCCGCCCTGAAGTAGAAAAGGGGAGAAGGGGAAAAGGGGAAAGTGAGTTTGATGTAACGGCCTCTTGCTGCCCCTCAATTTTGATCTTCTTCTTTTTTCCCTTACCCTTTCCCCCGTTCCCCTCTTCTCTTTCTTCTCCCTCTTTTTTATTCGCCAGCCACCATTGAGTAAAAATTGTGACGGCCAGTGGAAGGCCAAAAAGTATGCTGCGCTGCGTGATGAGAAGCGTCGTTATAGAGTTGCCCCAGCGCCAGCCACCCGCGCCCATTATTGTGTAATCGTGCTGCAAGTTTGTGAGCAGCGAGAAAAGCCCGCCCTCGTTCTTCCTGACATCAGCAAAGAGCAGCAGCCAGCCCAACCCGCCGCTCAGGAAAACCAGCGCAGGTGCAATCAACCCTGCGATCCTTTCGCGCGTCAGTTTTAGCGTCCAGCGATTGAGCACGCCCGCGAGCGCAATGGCGAGCACGAAATTTACAATGAAGATCGCCTGGCGCAGAGTTGCACCGGCTTTCACCAGACATGCCGATAGAAAATCGGCCATGAACGGGTAGGCGAAACGCGCGCCAGCATAGGTCGGGTCTTCCGGCGGGAAGTTTGCGCTCCGCGCGAAACTCTGAATAGCCTGAAGGTGAAAAGGAAGGTCGCCAAGATTGTTCACGTAGCCCGTGTAAATCCCGCCGTCTCGCTCTATCATCGCGCGGTCAAAGGCCAGCCACAGGATGACGGATAGCAGCGCGTAGAAGATGAAGTAAACGGTTGAGCGCCCCGATGGGCGTAAGATGGCGCGCTTCACTCCCGTCAACAAGTAGGAGAAATCTTCTCGCACTCGATCTTTAATCTTCGGTCTTGTCAATAAAGCAAGAGGGGCGAGCAAGGCGAGCGCCGATAGTGCAAGTGTCGTCTGGTTTAATCCCAGAGCCGAGGCAAACAGGAATGCAAGAAGCGCGAAGAGGGCAAAGCCCGTACACGCGCCTGTGCATAAACGTGCTGCGAGCGGCGCATCCTCATCATAGAGATAATTGAGCAGCGTTCCGCCCGCCGTAGCTATCAATACCAGCAGAATAGAGAAAAACATCGAACGATTCTTGATTCAGCTATTAAAGATTCAAGATAGTGAATAACAGAGCACCGAATAGAAATCAACCCTTTGCGTTTCCTTTGCGTCTTGGCGTCTTTGCGTGAGATAAGGTTTCTCGCAAAGACGCCAAGACGCTAAGAAGAGCGCAAAGGGTTGAGTGATTTCTGCTCAGTCCTAGATTTTATACCGCGTCGGAAAGACTCGTGAACGAGAAGTCGCGCACCTTGAGCGCTGGCGCGAGTATGGGGAAGCCTTCACCTACTCGCTCGGAGCCTGTGATACGCACGACGGGCGACATCGCATCAATGTTGTTGAGCATCTTGACGGGCGTCTCGTTGAAGCGGAAATTCTTAATGGCGCTCTTGATCTTTCCGCCTTCTATGAGGAACGTGCCGTCGCGCGTCAGTCCCGTCAGCAAAACGGTCTGCGGGTCAACCAGCCTGATGTACCACAACCGTGTGACCAGCACGCCGCGCTGCGTGCTCTTTATCATGTCGTCTATGGAGGCGTTGCCGCCGTCCATAATCAGGTTCGCAGGGCCGGGGTTCACAGCGACGTTCTGTTTCTTGGCCCAGTAGCGCGAGTAGTTCAGTTGCTTGATGACGCCGCCGCGTACGAAGTCGTACTTGGTGTTCGGCAGCCCGTCGCCGTCGAAAGGCTGCCCCGGAAGGCGCGGGTCGTCAGGGTCTGTGTACAGGTTGACCTGTTCGCCGAAGAATTTTTCGCCCGCGCGGTTGCCGCCTCCTTGCTTAGACAGGAATGAACGGCCTTCGTCAGCCTGGCGCGCGTCGAAGAAGTTGAGCATGAAGCTCACCAGATCGCCGACGGCGTTCGGCTCAAGAATCACAGTGTAGTTGCCCGGCTCTATCGCCACAGGGTTCTGCGATAGCACGGCCTTTTCAATCGCGCGCGTGCCCACGGCATTCGCATCAATGTTGCTGATGCGGTGCGACATGGCGCTGGCCCAACCTGAGCCTGTTCCGTCCGCAGTTCGCACGGTCGTCGTGTAAGAGGCGAGCGACTGGCGACTGAAGCCGAACAGCCCCCTGGTGTTCGCCATTCCCTGAAAGCCGCCGGAGTTATCGTAAATTCCTGCGGCGACCAGATTCTTCGCCTTCGCGCCGTCAATCGTCGCGGCTATACCTGTAGTGCGCGTATCAGCGCTCACGTTGTAAGTCGCCTCGTCGAACGCGGCAGGGATGTCATGGAAAGTCTGCTTTCCGAGGAAAGGCATCTGTTCGGGATTGTCAGGACGCAGCTTCGCTATCTCTTCCGCAACACGAACGACGCGCTCAAGCCCTGCGTCGTCCAGAGTGTTGGTCGTAGCAACGCCGCCTTTCTGTCCGAAGTGGGCGTTGACGACGAGCGTTATGTTATCGCCGTCGCCGCTTGTGCTGGCCGAGTTTACGCCGAAGCGGTTGTAAGCCTGACGATTGCCGAACAGTTGCGCTTCCAACTCTTCAGCTTTCGAGAAGGAGAGCGTCTTCTGTAAAATTCTTTCAGCTTCTTGGGATGTGAGCAGAGCCATCTCAGATTCTCCTCCCTGTGTTGATGATGTTGATGTTGCGGAAGCGCGCCGGAGCGCATCCGTGCGAGACAGCGTTTATCTGTCCCGGCTCGCCCTTGCCGTCGAAGTATGACCCGCCCAGACGGTAGAACTCACGTGATCCTACGCCGTCGCATGCGGCCCAGAAATCCGGCGTGCGCGATTGATAGGCAACGTCGCGCAGCAACCCTGTCTTCTTCCCGTTCTTAATTTCCCAGAAAACCTGTCCGCCGAACTGGAAGTTGTAGCGCTGCATGTCTATGGAGAATGAGCCGTCGCCTTCAATGTATATGCCGTCTTTCACGTCTGCGATAAGGTCGTCGGCGCTTATGCTCTGATTGCCAGCCGCAGGCTGAAGACTAATGTTCGGCATGCGCTGGAACGCAACATCGTGCCAGCTATCGCCGTAGCAAGCGCCGTTCGAGCGATTCAGGCCGATGACCCAGGCGTTGTCGCGTATGGTCTGGTAACCGACCAGGATGCCTTCACGTATGATGTCCCACTCCGTTGTCTTCACTCCATCATCATCCCAGCCGCAGGTGGCAAGCCCGCCGACCTGCGTCTTGTCAGCCTTGATGTTGACGAACTTTGAGCCATACGGCATGGCTTTATTATTCAGCCGCTCGCGCGTGGCGAAAGACGTGCCCGCGTAGTTGGCTTCGTAACCGAGCACGCGATCAAGCTCTGTCGGGTGGCCTATGGATTCGTGAACCGTGAGCCAGAGGTTCGTCGGGTGAAGCACAAGGTCTTTCCGCCCGGGCTCGACCGGCTTGGCCGTGTGCTTCTGTATGGCCTGCTCGGCAGCGCGCGGCGCTTCGTGAAGCAAGTCATATTCGTCTACGACCTCGTAACCTTTGCCTGCGGGAGTGCCCAGGCTGTTGCGCTGCTCGAAGCGACCGGTCTGCTGGTTCACGCTCGTCACGGTGAAAGTAGGCCATGAGCGAACCAGCGTCTGCTCTATCTCAGACCCTTCGGTCGAGGCGAAATACTTCTCTTCTTTGGTGAAGAACATCAGGGAGTTTACGAACATTGGGCCAGGCCCTCTGACCTTCATCACTTCGGCGTTCACTTTCAGAAGGTAGTCGGCTTTCTGCGAAAGCGAGACGGTGAAAGGGTCTTGCTTGATGGGCGTATCGAACCTTGCGTTCGGATAGCTTTCGACCGGGACCAGCTTGATGGGCGAGCGTGCTATGGTGCGCGTGGCTTTCGCCAGAGCCACAGCTCGTGCTGTTACGCGCTCGACCTCTGGCCTGTCTAGCGTGCTCGAAGCGGCAAAGCCCCACGCGCCGTTGACCAGAACGCGAACGCCGAACCCGTATGACTCGGTGTTCGTGACGTTCTGTACGTGATCCTCGCGCGTGAAGACGAAATTGTTTAGGTGGCGGCTTATGCGAATGTCCGCGTAAGACGCCCCCTGTTGCTTGGCTACGTTCAAGGCGACACTTGCCAAATCTCTCATTTGTGGATCTCCGCGTTGAGAATTCTATAGGATTTCAGACGGAAAAACGGGTCTAACGGATGCAACCGATTATACGCGAAACATCCGAAATAGTTGCAAAGCCTGGAGAGGGGCTATGATGATAACATATTTGACGCGGGAAGGAACTAACCATCAAAGCGCAGAATGAGACGAAAAGTATCACTGCGATTATAGCAGTTCTCAGTTGAGTGCGACTGCCAGTCAGTATCGCCTGCTTAAGCCGGGCGGAGAGTAAAAGGGATGAGGGATGAGGGCGAAGGGATGAATAAGAATGTAGTGAACAGGTCAACATGCAATTCATTCAACCCATTTCATCCCTCATCCCTCATCCCTCATCCCTTCTATCAGGCGGTACTGACCTGAACCTGAAATCTGTCAGTCTGTAGCATGATTAGAAGATTGCCTAAAAAGCTGCTCTACGCGCTTTATTTATCGCTCATTACAGTGGCGCTGCTGGAAATCGGAATCCGCCTCTCGGGATACTCCGAACACCACATCTGCGATCCCATCTACATGCCTTTCGCCTCGGCACAGGAAGAAATCCCTTACGTCCACAAACCGAATCTCTCACACGCCAGGGCGCGCGGTCTCGCTATCATTAATACAGATAGCCTCGGCCTGCGTTCAATGAATGTTGGCGAAAGATACGGCACACATCAGGATAATGAATACAGAATCGCTTTGGTCGGCGACTCCGTAACTTTTGGAGAAGGGGTAGGTAGAACCGAAGACACCTTTGCTCAAGTGTTGGAGGAGACGCTGAACCGGAAGCAGAGCGCAAGCAGAGTCAAAGTTTTCAACTTTGGCGCATCCGCCTATAGCGTACAGGTCATGGCGGCAACGCTCCGGCATCGGATGTTAGAAGTTGAGCCGGATTTGGTATTGATGGCAATCATTCCGACGGATTTCAATCTATCTCGCACGCCGTCCGTTGATGCGTGGGGCTATCTTACAGACAACAAGCTCTCAGGTTTTCTGCCAGGGGATTCAAGCATCAGACTCGCTTTACGCAAAATACATACTCTCTACCTTTTAAGAGACATCATCTATCCCTTGACCGATAGAAGTAGAAGCGCGGAGGACATTCTCTCGGCGGGCGATGTGCCGGACTCATACTCATTCCTCAAAGAGTTCAAAGAGACTGCCGAACAGCACAAGCTCGCTTACGCCGTAGTGCTTCTTCCTTCGCTCAAAAGCCAGTTCGGAAACATCCCCGCGCAGCTTCGTCTGGATGGCGTATCCTTTGTAGACCTATCAACTCTTCGCGCTCAATTCAGACCTGAACAATTTCAGGCCAGTAGATTTGATACGCACCCATCCGCAACGGTTCACAGGAGAATCGGCGAATCGCTGGCCGAATATATTCTCCAAAACCACTTGATGACGAATCAACACTGAGGCTCTAGCTCAGTCTCTTTCAGACTGGTACTTCTCGTAGAAAAAACCCGCAGCGTTGGCGACCTGCGTCCAGAGCAGCAGCGCGGTCAACTGCACAGCGCCGATTTTGCGCGCGTGAGATGCGGGAGAGCGCAGCAGCTTGAAGTAGAAAGAGAGGTCGGGTTTGAAACGCCCGCCACCATCAGCCGCGTGCGCGCGATGAAAGCGTAACGCACCCCGCCCGTAGCCGAAGTGCTGTTGCCAGAGAGTGCGCAAGGTTAGATGGTGTGCGTGATAGAGAACGGCCTCCGGTGCGTAGGCGAGTCGCAGCCCGCGCGAGCGCCAGCGAGCGCAGATTTCACGATCCTCAGATGTAATGAAAGTCTCGTCAAATCCCTTCATCTCACGAAAACGCTCTGCGGAAAGTGCGAAGTTGTTAGAGGCGAAGAAGCGCGCATCCGTCGGGTCGGCATTGAAGTGAGCATAGACCACTTCGATGATCGCGTGGCTCGTCTGCGAATAGGGATTGTGCTGGAGCGCATTGAGAGTGCGCCCGCCGATTATGCGGTCTGGTGTCACGGCGAGATGAGAGGCAAACCCGCGTAACCAACCGGCGTCCGGCTCACAGTCGTCATCAGTAAAGGCAAGGAATTGGCCGCGCGCATGAGTTGCCCCGAAATTGCGCGCCCCGGCTGGCCCGGTGTTCTTCTGCGAAAACAATCTCACGTCCAATAGACCGCGAAACCGTTCAACAATATCACCGGGCGGATTCGCGCTTCCGTCGTCTACAATCAACACCTCGAAGCGCTCAAGAGGATAGTCCAGGCGCGCGAGCGCTCGCAGGCATATTTCGAGTTGTGCAGGTCGCTCGTATGTAGGAACGATTATAGAGAAGAATGGCAATTCTTGACTCATAAAGATGAGAACACCGTGCTGAAACAGGCTGCTTCATCCACTCGCCCGCCGCTCACTCCATGATTGTCTCCAGCCTTTCGCGCTCCGCCATATAACGCTCGCGATGAAATTCCATGTCAGACAGTTTTGCCATAGCCTTACCGGGGCCGAAGGCGTAACCTGCCATCTCGCCTGCGCCGTCGAAAACGAGTCCGACGATTAGCGCCGGTAGCACGCCGGGCAACAAATAAACGGGTCGGCCCGGGCGTAAGAGTTCGCGCGTAATGCGCAGGCAGCGCACTACAGGGATGAGCGGCCAGGCACAGGCGAAGAGCGCTCTGCGCCAGGTGGGCCAATCGCGCGCGCGCGACGAGGCGAAGAGCCGCCCGCCGTTGAAACGCAGCGTCAGCGAGGGCGATTGCGCGGAGAAATTTTGATGGAACGTACGCGCTTTCGGTTCCAGATAGAGTCTGTGTCCTCTGGCTCGCAAGTCCCAGTGCAGTATGCTCTCGGCGTCAAGCATAGCTTCAAGCCGCTCGCCGTACTCCAGAAGAATCTCACGCTTGTACGAACCGTTGTGGCCGGGCAAGTGTTCGCGCTCACCGCCTTTTGCAGGCTCCAGCCACTGCGCGTATTCAATCAAGAGGTTGGCCCAGCTAGTGACGCTGCGCGGGTTGGCATTAGTAATCACAGGCCCGACCGCCGCCCAATCTTCTCGATGCCGGTTGATGAGCGCTTCGGCCCAACCGGGAGCCGGGTAAGCATGGTCTTCGGCAAAGGCTACGATGGGAGCGGACGCAGTTCGCACGCCCGCAGCCCGCGCTCGCGCCGTCGAGATGACGTGGCCTACTTCGATAACTTTGTGACTGTGAAAGCTCAGAAGCTCTGATGAATCGAGATCAAGCTCTAGGGCTGAAGGCGCGGCGATGATGATTTCAAGATTGCCGCAAACTTTCTGTGCCATGAGATGCCTGATTGTTTTGCGTATGGTCGCGTACAGGTCTGGAGTGATGACCACTACAGACATCGCGGGCATCTCTTCGCTTGCACTCCTGCCGTTCATGTCCGGTCTCAATTCTTCTTCCCTGTCTTCTATCCGCAAAGTTTCTTCCCTCTCCGATAGACACGAAAGCAAGACGCGGCCTCATACAGGAGTAGGCATCTTAGCGGCTCGCGCTCGCAGTACCTATGCAGCCGGGCTTGACCGCGCGCTTCGTGGCACTTGCCTCCTGCGCGGCGAGCGCGACTTCGAGTGCGCGCCTGCCATCGAGGAGTGCGCATTCAACAGGCGAGTCTCTTGTGATTGCGCCGACGAAGTGCCGCCACTCCTCGGCGTAGGATGCCACGTGGTCGCCGCCTTGTCTTGCTTGTTGGAGCATACGGGGCAGCAACAGAAATGTTTGGGCCAACTTGCGCAGGCGGGTCGCAATCGCGCCCGTATACTCGACTACGCTGAACTGTTCCAGTCCATCTGCGCGGTAGCAAGAGATGCGTAGCCAGCCGCGCGCTCCGTAAACTTCGATAGCATGATTCTCACCCGTTCCCTCTGAAAAGGCTGAGAGAACTTGCGCGCCGCATTTCATACGAATCAAAACACACGCCGTCTCGCCCTCCGAAGCGCTCGCAGCGTAGACCTCTTCCGCTTCGCTCCGAAGTAGAAAACGTAGCAGATCGAAATGATGCACGCCCAACTCAAAGAGCGCGCCGCCTCCGGTCTCTTGCTCCTTACGCCAGTCTGCAAAGTCCTCGCGCAGCCGCACCCCGCTCGTGAACACTGTGCGAACCAACTTGATGTCGCCAAGCTCCCCACTAGAGATAACTTCCCGCGCTTCGCGTACAAGGCGATGCCAGCGCATATTAAAGCCGACCATCACCTTGAGCGCGCTGTGAGCCGTGGCTCGCACTGACAGAAGATCGCATTCCGAGAGGTTGAGCGCCAGTGGCTTCTCTATCAAGACATGTTTGCCAGCCTCCAAAGTCGCCAGCGCAATTTCCGCATGAAATCGCGGAGGCACGCACACCGCTACCGCATCAACATCATTGGACTCAATCAAATCAGAGTAAGCCGTGTAGCGCCGCGCAACGCCGAATTGTTCGGCAACACGCTCAAGCCTAGCAGAATCTATGTCTGCGAGAGCGACGACCTTAACGCCGGACACTTGACGGAGCGCGGGCAGGTGGCGCTGCTCGGTCACGCCCCCGCACCCGATTACTCCCAGGCGAATCATCTTCGCTCTCTCCTTCACAGCATCTACACCTTTTACGGGCTGTCCTCCACAGCGTAGACAAGTATCTTGTGGCCGGGAGATTGCGCGAAGTCGAAAGCCAGGCGTAATCCCGTATGCAGGCTTTGGTCGTCGAGCAATGCGCGCAGGCTCATGTATCTGAAGTCACGTTCGTTGACTATAAGATAATCAACCCTCTCGCGCCGCGCTCGCGCTATGAGCGCCGCATAGTCTTCATCAACGAGCGGGACATGTCGTCCCTCTGCGTAGAAAGCTGTGATTGGAACAGTTGACATGATGACGGGCGCATGCGAGGCATCATGCTCCTTAATCCACCGGGCGGCACGTTTTTGTCCGTAGTAATCATCCCACTTATCGCCTCTAAGCAAGTAGACCATTAGCGGGAGCAGCGACGCGAGCAGCCCCGCGATGACGAGCGGCACGATCAGTTTTCTCACATACTGCGTAAATCTTAGGGGGCAGTTGAATCCAGAAACAGTCTCGGCAGCCCATTCCGCAAATTCAGTGACGCCATTAGAGAGCCAGCAGAGCAGGATAGGCAGCAAAGGCACAAGGAAGCGAATGTTCGGCAAGGTGATGGCATAGCCCGCCAGGGTCGCCGCAACGAACGACAGTAGATACAACTCCCGCCGGATACGGTTGCCAGTCCATCTCTTGCGGAATAACCCCAGCCCGACCAGCAGAACGAAAGCAGGCGGAAAGATCAGGTTGAAGATTTCGTACTCGAAGCGCAGAGCCTTCGTCAGTTGCACTATGACGGTTGCAGAGTCTGGCATGAGCGGCAGAAGAACGGGTTTGAAGTCGCCACCAGCAAGACGGCTGCCTTGCCACAGGTGTGTGGTCGTCTTCCCGCTGAGAGTCCATGCTCCCGTTTGATGTCTGAGATAGAAGAGGTAAGGCGCGGCAAGCAGCATGAATCCTGCGCAGAGTAAGAGCGCATTACGCGCAGACGTTTTGTAAGAACCCGTTCTGCTGAAAACCTTTTGGCCCAGTGTCAGCCCTACGAGCAGCAGTAGAAACCCCGCCGCCTCCGGTTTAAGTAGATAGCATGCGCCAAACGTTGCTCCCGCCAGCAGGTAAGAGCGCCACTTTGCGCCGGTGAGGGCAGACCATCCTGTGAGGATGCCTGATGTGAAAAGCAGTGTGTAAGTTGATTCGGTGAGCAGTGTGGTCGAATAGTAAATCAGTAGAGGGTGGAGCGCGACTAAGCAAGCGCCGATGAGCGCGACCCTCTTCCCATACCATCTGCGCGTCAGCCGGTGCGACGTAATGACCAGAAGACTGCCCGCCACAACTGAGACGAAGCGCCCCGCAAATTCCGCGTCGTGAAAAATTAGCGATGAAAGTCCTATGAGCAGCGGATAGAGCGGCGACGAGTAAGGGCTTAAGCCAGTGCGTAGATCGCCAGCAATCAAGCTGCGCCCCAGGGTTACATAGCCAACCCCGTCTGGCGAAATCACCTGCTCGAAACGCCAGACCAAAAAGAGCCGCAACAGAAAGGCCACCAGTGTCCAGCAGAGTGGCTCGCGCCATTCGTTCCCTGAAACGAATCTCTCAAATGCCCCGGCATCCGTCTCCGCGCGTCGCTCGTGTTCGTCTCCCTCTGCCTGTCCGGTATTATTCTCTACGTGCTGCGGCGAACTCTTGAACGTGATAGAGGTCTGCATCTCGCCCGCCTGATGAAGTGATGCGACTGCACATTCCTGAGCTTCCTGGTTGATGGCGCTACGCATCGTTGACCTGTTCGGACTCAGCCGCACGCCGCTTCAGCCGTGTAAACCTGCATGCGCTCCCGATGACATACATGCAATAGCAGAGAGCAAACACGCTGGCGCTGTAAAAATAGTAGAGGGACAGCATGCCGAACGACCTGAGCGCGAACAAGCGCCCGCGCCGCTCTTTAAGAAAACGGTAGAAGGGAAGATTGAGAAGGAGAATGGCCGTCAGTGTTGCCAGCATTCCGGCGAAAAATGCTATTGAGAAATAGGAGAGGACGAGTAAAGAGACTGCCAGCCACACGAGCGCAGCCGAGACGCGATCTCGTACGCGCAGATTCAGGTCGTTAATCATTCCATCTTCTTCCAGAATCAACTTTGACCAGGGCAGCGCACGGTTAAAGATGTCTGTGCGGAGCAGCGAGGAGAATGTCCATCTCTTCAGGTGCTTGACCTGCAACTCTTTGTCCAGAATAATCCTGAATCCTTTGCGGCGCAGCCTGTGGCCCATCTCTATATCTTCTATGGAAGGTCTACGGTACTTCCGCTCATCGAATCCGCCCACATCCTCGAAAGCTTTGCGGCGTATGGCTCCGCAGCCTGCCCAAAAGGTTGCAGCTTCAGCAGCCGATTGCTGGTGTACGAAGTGATGCAGCAGATTCTTGTACTGTGAGACGAAGTTTCGCGCTGCCGGAGCATCGTCATATGAGCCAAAGGCTGCGGCGATGCCCGGACACGTGCGGAAGAACGCGGCGACGTGAGCCAGCGTGTCGCGCCGCACGACAACATCGGCGTCTATGAAAAGGATGAGATCGGCGCGCGCGCGACCTGCGCCGCGATTGCGCGCCGCCGCAGGGCCAAGTCGCCGAGCTAGATGCAGGACTTTTGCGCCATGCGCGCGCGCCAACTCCGCGCTGCCATCCGTCGAGCCGTCATCGACAACGACGATTTCATAATCACGAAAATCTGACGCGCATATAGCGGCGAGGCATTGTTCCAGTTGCGAGCCGCCGTTATAGACCGGGATAATGATTGAGAGTTTCGGAGCAGTCTTCACCTGTATCTCTTACGGAGCTTTGCAGAAAAAGTCGGATGGGCTGACAGCATTTAGCGGTTAAGATTAATCGCCCACCTGTTTTGACTTCCTGCGCAAAAGCTTCTCTCAGATTTCATACTCGGCGGCGGGAGTCGCCATACCCGCTTGAATCCGCTCAGGCATAGCTCGTTGATTATGCTGTAGCCTGGACAGTGATTGTTTCGCGCTTTCATCCGCCAGGCCATTGCCTTCCTCCTGATATTCCTGCTCTGTGTTCACCTGCCATAGATCATGATTTGCGCCCAGAATATTTTTCACGGCCAGCACCGCCGTCATCATTGAATGATCTTGATTATTGTACTTGTGCATGCCGTTGCGGCCCACCAGTTGAAGATTTGCAAATGCGGTGAAGAACCGGCGCAGCGTTGCGAGCGCTTCTGTGTAGGTGGCATCGTAAACCGGATAAGCCTTTGGCACGCGCACGACCGTGCCCTCTTCCACATCATCTGCCTTGATGAGACCGATTTTTTCCAACTCTCGCTTGCCAAGCTCAATAAGTTGTTCATCCGACATGCTCCACAGGCCGTCACCCTCAAAGCAGAAGTATTCCAGTCCCAGGCAGGTCTTGTTCTGGTCGGGCACCATGTCTGCGCTCCAGTTCTTAAAATTCTGCACGCGCCCGATTCTCACTTCCGGGTCGTGTATGTAAATCCAGTTGTCCGGGAAAAGGGAGCGCCGGTTGACGATTAAAACGACAGTTAGAAAGTCGCGATATTGAAGCTTGTCGGCGGCAGCCGAAATTGATGCTGGCGGCGCTGGCGTGAGTTTGCGCACCAACTCGCGTATTGGCATGCTGCTGATGAAATGCGTCCCGCGTAAAATCTCATTTCGTCCTGCGGTCTCGATTTCTATGCTCTCTACGCGGTCGCGGCTCCAGTGAATTCTCTCGACTCGTGTGCCGAGTTGGATCGTGCCGCCTCTCTCTCTCACGAGTTCGGTCATCTTCTCCCACATCATGCCCGGCCCGAGTCTGGGATAATCGAATTCGTTAATGAGAGTCTTAACGACAGCGCCCTGATCATCGCTCATTCGCCTGCGGAGGATGTTCTTTAAGACGACCGCGAGCGACAGCCCCTTGATGCGCTGTGTAGCCCATTCGGCGGTCATCTCGCTGCACGGTATGCCCCACACCTTCTCCGTGTAAGACTTGAAGAAAATCCTGTAGAGGCGCTTGCCGAAGCGGTTCGTCACCCATTGCTCAAAGGTCTGCTCGCTTTTCAAAGGGAAGGCTCGCGCTCGCAGATAGCTGAGGAGAATCAGGCAGCCGTTCCATAACCCCAGGTTGAAAAGCATAGAGGAGGCGCGCAAGGGATAGTGGAAGAATTTTTTATTGTAATAGATGCGCGAGAGCCGTTTGCGCCTGAGAAAGTCTGCGGCGGGCAGGACTTCTCGCCAGATGTCTGCGGCGGCTTTGACTTTGGTGTAGAACCTGTGACCACCAATATCGAACCGAAAATCTTTATGATTGACCGTCTTTGCTAATCCACCGACAACCCCGTCCTGTTCGAGCACAACGGAGGCGACCCCAGCCTTGCAAAGCTCATAAGCTGCTGTCAGCCCTGCCGGACCAGCGCCGATAATGACAACTTTCCGGCCTCCTTGTTCTCCCATTTCCATACCAGTTCAAGAATATTAATAATTAAAGAAGAAAATGCGCGGTCGTGTCCGAGCTTGAAAAAATTGGGCCAATGTTTATCAGGCTAAGATTTTCAAATCAGGACACTACTAAATGCGCGACGCCTTAACTGACAAGAGATAAAATATGGTAACCGGCAGTTATGTTCCAGACCGAAGCCGGATAACACCTTAATGGAAACAAGAAATTTTGAAAAGGAAATTCTGTGCTATGCCGAGAAGAGGTAAGTCAGATTAGACTGTTCGAGTTGGAACCGCCTGCGCCCGGCGGACATCCTTCATCCTTATCTGTATAAAACTTATTTGAATGCCGCTCGCTCGGCGCGGGTTGATTCAGGCATTGGGCGCGATGGTCAGAGACAGTAGATATAATATGTTTGCGTGTTGCCAAGACTTGAGGTCATAGATATATTGTTCCACAGAAAGGAGTAGTTCAATGTTAAAGTTTATCCGTGGTAGAACCACCTGATAACTCGATAAGGAAACCTTCCAAAGACTTATCGCCTCCTACCGGCGAGGGAGTGGTCATAGATATAGGGACGGGAGACGGTCTCTTTGTATACCAGTGCGCTCGCCGGAATCCGAAGAAGTTTTACATAGGGGTGGATGCCAACCCCCGGCCTCTGGAGAAGGTCTCCGAGAAAGTTCATCGAAAACCGGCGAAAGGCGGTCTGCTGAACGTGCTGTTCCTACAGGCCGCAGTCGAAGACCTCCCTCCTGAGTTAGATGGAGTAGCCGATGAAGTGCATGTCCATTTCCCCTGGGGTAGCCTGCTCCGGGCCGTTGCTGTAGGCGATATAGAAGCGCTACAGAATCTACGTCGCATCTGCTCGTCCGAGGCTCTGCTGGAAGTGGTGATCGGGATTGATCCTGAGCGGGATAGCTCCGAAATAGAACGCCTGGGGCTGCGACCATTATCAATTGAACATATAGACTCTGTGCTCGTCCCTCAATACAGGAGCGCGGGATTTGAGATATGTGAAAGAGGAACGATCCTTTCATCCGAGTGGCCTGAACTTCATACATCCTGGGCGAAACGGCTGAAGGGGAATATGAACAGGTCATTGATATACATCATAGCGCGGGCTGCTGAAGTTACAGAGTTTGGCGCATGATTATGACCGCACCTAAAGACTCATTCAACCCGCCCCCTGATATTGGAGCAAAAGTGTGTTGCTGGTGAATTACAGCCAATGAATATGCGGCGCTGTCAGACAACCAGCACAAGATTACATCACTACTTTCTGAGCGGCCCCGTAGCATGTTTCTCAAGATGCGATTATCTTGAATGCTATTTGCCTGCGGCGTCTCAATTCCAACATCAATGCGATTAGCCCGGCGGAAATCTGTAGAGGTTTGCGAGTGAAGCGAAACAATCGTTCAGGGCGAGATAAGCATACGCACGCGGAGCGGGATTCGCCGACGACTAACGCGGGTGAAACAATCACCTGCCTTTCGTGTCTGGCGCTGAATACCCCGGCAGAGGCATTCTGCCATGAATGCGGCGCTCCGATTGGCAGGACTGCAACCCTTGATCCGATTAATACCATCCGGGCAGAAGGTTTTCTGCTTCGCAAATCGCTTGAAGGGCGACCGAAACTGATAACACTTCTGGGCATCTGGATTATTCATCTGCCCGTGCTGGTACTAGGCGTATATTCTGCCGTCTACATTATTCTCAAATGGCGCGGGCTTTCTGCTTTCCTCTTTTTCTGGGCGTTAGTCGGATTGGCCTGCTTTGCTTTCGTCATTCTGTATCGCATTACTAAGAACTACCTGACGATTCCCAAGAAGGAATGAAGCAACTATTTAAATCAAGTTCGGCAACTAAGAATCACTTCGCAGCCAACCGTTTAATTGAAATGCTTTTATCAATCCTGTTCCTGGTCGAGCTTCAATACTGCTTGCAAGCGGCGGCCAAATGGGTTTATCAGTATCGTTCCAGTACCGGAAGTTTTGAGAATTGAAGGCGCGAACAAATGAGAGCTATATTCATTCTCCTGCTTTTCACCTCGATGGCAATAAACTTACTCGCTCAAACTCCGCCTTCAACTCAACATCCATCCTCAGTCCAGAAGCCGACTACAGCTACAGAATGTCCTGATGTAGCGGTGCAGAGCTTTGCATGGGGCGTGACGCATCAAAGAGCCAATAACCTTGACCCTTCCTTTTCGGCGGATATTCTGGGGGACAGGAGGTCTGGGGGACAGGCTCGCACTATTCGCCCGCCGGAAACCCCTGCCACTACGACTCCAGTTCGCACCCCCGGCAATATCACCGTCCCCACAGTTGTGGCAGGAAGCAGCGCGGAGACCGCAGAGCGATTCGGAATCCTGCGCGAGTCTTATGTGCTCATTAAAAATGCAGGCAACAGGATTATCAGAGCTATCTACTGGGACTACGTTTTCTTCACAGACTCGGCTTTGGAGCACGAGTTGAAGCGGCATAAGTTTCATACTAAGAAAAAGATTGCTCCCGGCGAAACTAAATTCCTGACCGAATTTGTTTATCGCCATGCAGACTCTGCTTACCAGAGAATCTTTATCAACCGGGTCGAATTCACAGACGGGTCAGTGTGGCTCAGGCCGTAGGTCGCTACACGCTAAGCTCATCTTGAAACTCGTCGCCCGTTCTTTCAGATTTCTACAACCGTCACAGATGAAAATTCTCATCGTAACTTACAGGGAAATAGTTCAGCTTCTGCCGATGCGCGAGTGCATCTCAGTCATGGAGGAAGCATTGATTGCGCTTGCTCGCGGCCAAGTTTATCAGCCACTGCGCATGGTTGTGAGACCACAAGATGCTGCCGGACTGATGGGCTTGATGCCCGCATACAGGGCTGGCGCACATCCTGCATTCGGATTAAAAACAATCTGCGTCTTCCCTGAAAATCCTGCGAAAGGAAAGGATGCGCACCAGGGCAGCGTCATGCTATTTGACGGTGAGACGGGCGAGATGCGAGCGTTGATGAATGCGTCTGCTATAACGGCTATACGCACGGCAGCCGTTTCTGCCGTTGCAACCAAATTGCTTGCGCGTGAAGACGCAAATGATCTGGCAATCGTCGGCGCGGGCGTTCAGGCTCGCACGCATCTTGCAGCGATGGCCTGTGTTCGCCCTTTAAGACGCGCGCGCATTGTGAGCCGAACCTTAGAGCACGCGCAACAGCTTGTAGAAGAATTCCGTGCCGCTTACTCTTTCCCAATCGAAGCGGTCGCTAATGTCGAAGAAGCTCTACTTGGCGCAGATTTAATCGTCACTGCGACGAGCGCACACGAACCCGTCTTAAAAAGAGAATGGATTACGAACGGCGCGCACATCAACGCCGTCGGCGCTTACTCTTCAGCCACGCGCGAAATTGACACGGCGACTCTAGCCGCTTCACTGCTTTTCGTAGACCGCCGCGAGTCCGCCATCAACGAGGCGGGCGATTATCTTCTGGCGCTGGAAGAGGGAGCTATCGGCCCCGAACACATTCGCGCGGAGATAGGCGAACTGCTGACGGGAGCAAAACCGGGTCGCACTTTGCCCGGCCAGATAACTCTCTTCAAGTCGCTGGGATTGGCCGTAGAAGACCTTGCGGCGGCGGAATACATCTACCAGCAGGCAAAGAGCGCTGGCGTCGGAACGTGGGTCGAGTTTTGACAAGAGAGAGCCGCATCCATAGACAAACCATCTCTTCGGCCCATCTACACAAAAGAGAGACCTATAGTAGTGTCATAGTTTGAGACTAAGAGCCGGTGATTGACTGGCCTCATGTTTTCAAAGTCGCTCACTACCAGACCTGCTCGGTGCTGGACAGTACGCCTTTCAAAGTGTAAAAGAGTTAGTTTCACTTTCATGTGCTGATTCACACAAGAGGGATTTCATAATGCTTCGAGCAGGTATCGTGGGTTTGCCGAATGTTGGCAAATCCACACTCTTTAACGCGCTCACGTCGCAGCAGGCAGCGCTCGCCGCAAACTATCCATTCGCCACGATTGAGCCGAACGTTGGCGTCGTTGCTGTGCCGGACGAGAGACTTGGGCCGCTGGCAAAGTTAGTTAAGACCAACATCATCGTGCCCGCGACGGTCGAGTTTCTGGACATAGCCGGATTGGTTCGCGGCGCATCGAAGGGCGAAGGATTGGGCAACCAATTTCTGGCGAACATACGCGAGACGGACGCGATTGTTCAGGTCGTGCGCTGCTTCGAGAGCGAAGAGATTGTCCACGTAGAAGGCACTGTTGACCCGCGCCGAGATATTGAGACGATTCAGATTGAGCTTGCGCTTGCCGACCTCGCAACGATTGAACGAAGAAGAGAGAAGGCACAGAAGACGGCTAAGAGCGGAGACAAAACCGCGCGTGCGGAGATTGAAGTGCTGGATAAGATTCAGCCCGTGCTTGAAGAAGGGAGACCTGCGCGCACCGTTGAATTGACGGCTGAAGAACTGGCAGTTGCGCGAGGCTTTTTCCTGCTGACGATGAAGCCCACGATCTACGCGGCGAACGTTGACGAAGCTACGCTCGCGGAAGGGGCTGAAGGAAACTCGCATGTTCGCACGGTTCGTGAAATCGCCGAGAGTGAATCGGCGGAGTTCATAATCATCTGCGCGCAGTTGGAAGCAGAGCTGGTTGAATTGCCGCCGGACGAGCGCAAGGATTATCTGGAAGCTCTGAATGTGAAGGGCAGCGGCGTGGACAATCTGATAAAGAGCGCCTACAGGCTGCTCGGACTTATGTCGTTTTTGACGGCGGGCGAAAAGGAGGTGCGCGCCTGGACTATCCCGCGGGGCACACGCGCGCCGCAGGCCGCCGGAGTCATACACACGGACATAGAGCGCGGCTTCATACGCGCCGAAGTCATCTCCTATGACGCGCTCATGCGCGCAGGCTCTTACGCCGCAGCGCGCGAGCAGGGGCTGCTGAGACTGGAAGGCAAAGAGTACATCATGCAGGAAGGCGACGTGGTTCACTTCCGCTTCAACGTCTGAAGTTTATCTTTTATCGCGGCAAGGGTAAGAATAGAGTCTGGTGGGCCAGCTTTGTCTACGTTAATGAAGTTGGCGTGCGCCATGCGAGCAAAGCCCGGGCGCGCGAGTTAGCCTAGAAGAAGGCGTGTGAGAAGATTATGCAATTGGTCAACATCTTCAATGTAAGTAATCCAGGCATTGTCACTAACATTAACGTCTGCGCTTTCCAGAGCACGTCCATACTTTTCAGCCATGATAACGAGCGGCACGTCCAGTTCAGTATTTTCGCGTATTCGTCGCCCAATCTGTAGAACTTCGTCGGCTGACTTGCCGACAAGATTCACTAAAATCAAGTCGGCACTTACGCGCCCGCCACTACTGCTTTCTATGCTCTCTTTTTCATCTGAAGCGACTATGACACGATAGCCGTACCTTCTAAGATTTTGACTTAAATGCGGGCGTGTCTCATCTTTTTCTTCAACGAGAAAGATAGTGCTCATATCAGAATTCCCGATCTTCTCTTCTTCGCTCATTTCGCGCCTAGCATATCAGGCCAGAGCGAATCGTTCTATATGAAAGCCTATAGAATGCCCAAATCCTTAGCCAGAAACTTCCTTCGACGCCCAAACTTGCTTCGTGATTCCAGTCTACATCGTTGGCGTGCATCGAATTCAAGTTCATGCTTTGGGTAACGCAATAAAGTCGGAATAGCCCCGGATTGCGCCTCGCTGGCTCGTGAATGGATTTTCCAACGTAGTACCACTCAGTTTGCGAAAGAAACTAAGAGATGATGAAAGAGATATTATCGGGTGGTTGGCCTGGCTTGGTTGAACCAGAAAGCGCAGAAAAGAAATGTTGCTCCGGCAGCAACATCAAGAACGATTGTGCTGTTACTGGCGACGTTTGGGCTGAAGCTGAAAAGGTGGGGTGCGAACAGGTCTCGTAATGCAATACCGATCCATAAAATACCTACCGCAGCGTTGAGCCACATAGCCGTGTGCGTCCATATAGCAGTTCTGTTATTCATAGCATCACTTCCATCAGGATTCCAGTCCTTTGCCACATTTACCGCTCTGTTCGTGGGAATCGCTGTGGCAAATCGCGAGCATATAGAGCAGAAGGAGGGGGATAGTAATAAGAACCTGTCATCGTGCCTCGCTCCATATTGAACCGCCGCCGCGCGCCACAAATCAAGCATGTGCAATATGTCTCATTATCCCGCGTGAACGGAGGACTCATCTTCGAGTGCCAGCATCCGAAGATTCGCATCAGCCGATGAATCGGCATTGATATTGGCGCAGATGAAGCGATCCGGTCTGCGTATTGCTTTAATTTTGTTCTAACGGCTTGCATGATTGACCCTCTTCACCCCTTCTCGGATTGCTTTGCCGCACCATCGTCCAGCTAAATGCGCAAAGCCCCGCTTGCAGGCATGCCTGCTTCATTACCTCTGACCAGCCGCCAATCCCGATACGGCAGCGCCGCTGAGTCGAACTTGAAACGTACCGCCGCCGATTGGACCGTTGGTAGTGTGCAAGATAATAGTTCGCCGATTGGCTAATTTGACGCTTTTCACATCACGTCCTGTCCCACCGCCGTTGCCCTGTGCGTATTCACAGCACAGAATCTGGGTCGCGGCATCTCTTTCAAGCAATTCAAAATTGAGCAGAGCCTGCTCGTCCGGATTCGCTTTTACATCTACGGTGATCGTCAGTTCTCCCGGACCTGCGACGAACGAGTAAAAATTTTCCTCGTCATTGTGGTTTAAATCTCCTCTGATTTCATTGGAGGTTATTAGCGCAGGGTGGTCGCGGTCGGTGGATTGTGCGGCGATTGAACTCGCCACCGCCACCAGCAGCAAACTCATAATTAAAATAAGGCTCTTCCTCACTTGGTTCTCCCTCTTTTGGAAAGGCACTGAATCTCAACTCACAGTGCGGGTAATGAGGAGGGGCCGGGCTATAGAGATTAGAGAATATCTCAACAGCTTTCGCCCCTTCTCAAACTTGGAAACTTCTACTTACTTCAAACTGTCTGAGCAGCGACCTTGGGGAACGTCGAATTGCATATCTCAAAGGTCTGCACTCTCGGATTTCCATCCAGCACGTTTGATAGGGTCTTCAGTACCTCCGGGTACGTCGAGTGGTTGTAGGCATCCGCATTCTCTTTAGTATCCCAGATGCTACTGGCTACGGCTTCCGATCGCTCGGGGGAGATGAAGGTTATCTCGTTGAGGAATCCCTTCTGCTTGCGCAGCGTCGGGATAATCGCGCTCTCCATAGCACGTGTAAGCTCCGGGGTGGTATTTGGCTTGAGTTTCATCGTAAGTTGACGTGTAAACATTTCTAGCTCCTTTATCTGGTGTGGCTGTGGGCTTCAGGTAATCTGGAAAATTCCAGAGGAGCTGAGAAAAGAGTAAGCGGACTCGGTTCTAAACAACCTTACGCTAGACAAATGTATGTGTCAAGTATAGAATGTAGTTTATGTAAAATATATTTCATATGTAGTATATAATATTGGAGAAAGGACGAGCATTATGATTGAGATTCGAGTAGATGAGTTACTGGAAGAGCGCAGGCGCACTTTCTATTGGCTGGCAAAGGAAACGGGCATCAGCCACTCGACGTTGTGGCGGTTGAAGAAAGGCAGATCGGTGGGCATCAATTTTGCCACTCTGGAGCGAATCTGCCAGATGCTTAATTGTCAGCCGGGTGACGTGCTGAAGCTTGCTAACAAGAAAAAGAGGAGCAATAAGCGAAGCCTGTGAATGGAGCACAACGGGCAGGCCCCTTAGTATACATGGACGACCTTGGCCCAAACGTGAATCAATGCTCGGACTACTTCTTCGTCTACAGCAGCGCGAACGGGCTGGATGCCGTAAACCGGGATTCAGTTCAGAAAATGATTTTGCAGGCGCAAGGAATTTTGTTGCACAACATGTGAAGCAGTTTAAGCTTTTTGAGGATTCATTAAGAGAGCAGAATGCATCCGGCTGCTTCGGCCTTTTGTTGGCTGAAGCAGCCGGATGCATTCTGCTTCTGGGGGAAAGTTGTTTGAGCTTTAACGGAGTAGGGCGCGGACGCCCACCAGGACCAGATAAACGACGGCCACGACGACGGCGACCTTTATCAGAAGAATGGCGAGGCCTATGATTTTGAAGAGAACTGCCAGAGTGAATCCGGCTGCGGCCAGAACAAGCGGGATGCCTACAATCAATACGAACATACCGAGCAGGATTATGCCTACGATTCTAAATACGTCTTTTGCCTCTTTCATTTTCTCACCTCTTAATCTGAACTTTTGAACGCGCTTAACGACCCTTTATTTTTCGGCTGCGGGCGCGTTATCTTCTCTGTATACGAAAACATCAAGCGCCACGTTCCGTAGAAGATTTTTCCTCACTTTATCGCTCGGCTGGCCGCCCGGATGAGTTGCGGCCTACGTTTGTGCTAAGCTTTAATCAGAAGATTCTCCCGAATTAGAATTAAGCGTTCCGACTTCCCTTCTCAATAGAAGGGTGTTGGAATTTTCTGCAAGGTTATCACAGATGGCGCGTCGAATTACAAAAACTCTTTTCTCCGAAAATGAGCCTGCTGAAGCCGTCCAGTTGGCCGCGCCGCTAGCAGAGCGCATGCGACCGCGCTCGCTCGCGGAGTTCGCAGGCCAGGAGCATCTTGTGGGACAGGGGCGCATCCTGCGCCGTTTGATAGAGGGCGCGGGCGCTCTGCCGTCGCTTATTCTGTGGGGCGCGCCAGGCACAGGCAAGACCACGCTCGCTCGTCTTCTGGCTGAAAAGAGTGGAGCGCATTTCGTTCCGCTCTCCGCAGTCTTCTCCGGCGTCAAGGACGTTCGCGCCGCGATTGCCGGTGCGCGCGAAGCCAGAAAAGATGGCGAGCGCACAGTTCTCTTCATTGACGAGATTCACAGGTTCAACAAGGCGCAGCAGGACGCCCTGCTGCCCGCAGTCGAGAGCGGTACAATTACGCTCATAGGCGCGACCACAGAAAATCCTTCATTCGAGGTCACGGGCGCGCTTCTCTCGCGCTCGCGCGTTTTGGTGCTGAACCCTCTTACGGAAGAGTCCATAGAAGAGATTCTGCGTCGCGCGCTCGCAGACCATGAGCGCGGACTTGCAGGGCTTCACGCTGAAGTGTCGGACGAGATGATAAAGCGCCTTGCGCATTCAGCCGCAGGAGACGCGCGCGTTGGACTGGCAGCTCTTGAGGCTTCGGTCGAATCAACCGAGCCGGATAGAGAAGGCGTTCGCCACGTTACGCCAGAGACAATCGTTGAAGCACTGGGGCGCGCGCATTACGCTTATGACAAGGGAGGCGAGGAACATTACAATCTTGCCTCAGCGCTCATAAAATCTCTGCGCAATTCGGATGTGAATGCTGCGCTCTACTGGCTGGCGCGCCTGATAGAAGGCGGCGCTGATCCTGTGTTCATAGCGCGGCGACTCTGCATACTCGCCTCTGAAGACGTAGGGCTGGCAGACCCGCAGGCTATGGTGCAGGCTGCTGCCGCTGCGGACATCACCCGACTTATAGGATTGCCCGAAGCGCTCTATCCCCTATCGCAGGCGACCATCTATCTGGCTCAGGCTCCGAAGTCGAACGCCGTCAAGCGCGCATACATGGCTGCTGCTGAAGACGCAGGTGAGACCGCGCGCGAGCCTGTGCCGTTACACCTGCGCAATGCCATCACGCCGCTCATGAAGCGCGTGGGCTACGGCGCTGGCTATCGCTACGTGCACAGCGACCCTGGCGCGCGCGGGGAGATGGAATGCCTGCCCGAGCCGCTTCGTGGCAAAGTGTATTATGATGAGGAATCGGTTGATAATTCCGGCGGGGAATGTTGAAAAGGAAGTAGCCAGCATGAAGACCGGATAGATTCAAAGATTGAATCATATCCTTCAAACTGAATGCTGGAAAAATCTACTGACTGCTGTTTACTTATTTCGTGAGGTGATTAAGAAGAGTGGCTGAAAGAAAATCGGAAAAAGAGTTGGCGTTTCTGCACGAGCTTTACGTGGCGACAGACTGGGGCGAGAGGTTTGCCGCACTGGTTGACGAGCACGTGGAATTGCCGAAAGAGGGACGAGTGCTCTACGTTGAATCAGGTACGGGCGGCCACGCGATGGCTATTCAGGAGCGGTTCGAGGATAAGGTGACTCTGGTTTGCGTGGACGAGAGTGAAGAGCGGCTGGAATTAGCGCGCGCAAAGGCCGTTGCCATGAACGCAGAGCCTGAGTTTCGCGCAGCGCAGCCCGACAACCTATGGCTCAGGGACGACCAGTTTGATCTTGTCATCGGCAACGGCTCGCTCGTCGGACATGACAGGCTCTACAAAATGTTCTCGGAACTTGTACGTGTAACAACGCCGGGCGGCATTGTCGCCTTTACGCTTACGACCTTTTCAAGCTTCAGCGAATTTTTCTCCATCTACTGGGAGGCGCTTCGCAACGCCGGGCTGGAAGAGCACGACATTGACGTTGAGGAGTTGATCAGGGAATTGCCGACCATATCGCAGATAGAGGAGATTGCCGGGCAAGAGGGTTTAGAGAACGTCACGTCCTGGACGCATATAGAGGAGTTTGACTACGAATCGGGCGAAGAGTTTTTGAACTCGCCGCTGATTACGGATTTTCTGCTGAGAGAGTGGCTCAGAGAACTGCCTGAAGCTGCGCAGGACAAAGTTTCTGCGGAGATTGCGCGCATCATTGACGAGGAGCGACACGACACGGACTTTGCTCTCTCCGTCAAAGCAACCCTGGTAACGGGGCGCAAACGTGAGGAATAGAAAGAGTCGTAAATAGTGAATCGTGAATAGAGAAAAGCAAGCTATTTCTATTCACGATTCACGATTCACTATTTACGCTTCTTGTCTTACTTGGTCTTAGTGGACTGGTCTAACATTCTCTCGTCTTCGATTCTGGTTGCGGCGTCGCCTCCTCTTATCGCCTGTCGGCGGCGCGCTTCCGCAACCAACTCTTCATCGCTCATCTGCGATAGAGAGGCGCGTTTGCCAGCATCTTCGCGCTCGCGTTCGATACGCTCCTCTTCATCCGCTTCACTCATTCCCTCTTTGAATGCGCGCTTGCTCTGCCCCAGCGCCTTCGCCAGTTGCGGTAGTTTGCTGCCACCGAAAAGCAGCAGCAGAACGACGAGGATGATAATCCACTCGGCCCCGCCCGGCATTCCCAGCAATAAAAATTGGTTCATAATAAAGTCCTCCACAAAAAGAGTTCCGGCTGCGACGCTTATCACTCTCCGCTGTTCGACTCGTAGAACAGATACTTGCGCCAGGTCTCGTCTGCGCGCCCCAGATAGCGCATGATCTGTCTGTTAACATGAAGCGAAAAGCCGCGCGGGCGTCTGAGCAAATGCATGCTCGCTTCCTCGGGCGTGCGGCTGCCTTTAAGATGGTTGCAGCGTTTGCAGCAGGCCACCAGATTATCCCACGTAGAGTCTCCGCCGCGCGAGCGAGGATGCACGTGATCCAACGTCAATTCCGCAGGCGAAAACTGTCTGCCGCAATACTGGCACGTCGAATGGTCGCGCAACAAAATGTTCTTGCGCGAGAGCGAGCGCCGCTCAAAGGGAATGTGTATGTATTCGACCAGGCGTATGACTGAAGGGGCATGAATCGAGAGCTTCGCCGAATGAAGCACGTGCCCGTTGTGCTCTTCGACGCGCGCGACTCCTTTGAAAATCATCACCACCGCGCGCCGCTCCGTGCACACGTTAATGGGTTCAAAAGATGCGTTCAGGACTAGAACTCGTCCGTTCATACTGACTTCCGATAATAACGAAGCGCGCTGCGCAGTGTCAAAAAAGTTCCGCCGCACACTCTCTCTGCTTGGATGCGCCGTAATGCCCCGTGACAGCCTGTAAAGCTCAAGAAAACGGGCATCAACCGAATCAGCCGCATGGCAGTCATAAGTCGGGTATTATCATGCATCACGAAAGCTGTCTGTGGCGCTCACGAGCGCGTCAATAATGCCGGGTTCGCTGATGGAATGTCCCGCGTCCGCTATGATTTTCAGATCGGCTTCGGGCCATGCGCGGTGCAATTCCCATGCGCTCCTGATAGGACATACAACGTCGTATCGCCCCTGCACTATGACCGATGGGATGTGTCGAATCTTCCCTACATTTTCGATAAGAAAATTTTCTGTGGGGAAGAACGAGTTGTGCATGAAGTAGTGGCACTCTATTCGGGCGAAAGCGATTGCGAACGAGGGGTCGCCGAAGTGTTCAGCCGCGTTCGGGTCAGGATGAAGCTTCGACGTGCTTCCCTCCCAGATGCTCCATGCACGTGCGGCTTCAACACGAACATCTTCATCGTCACTCGTCAGACGCTTGTGATAGGCCGTGACCATATCACCTCGCTCTTCTTCCGGGATGACCTTCAGAAACTCTTCCCAAACGTCCGGGAAAATCCAGCTAGCGCCCTCCTGGTAGAACCATTGAATCTCTTTCGGTCGGCAGAGGAAGATTCCGCGCAGGACTAATTGACGAACTCTTTCAGGATGAGTTTCGGCGTAAGCCAGGGCGAGCGTGCTGCCCCACGAACCGCCGAACACCTGCCAACTCTCTATTCCCAGATGCTCGCGCAACTTTTCTATGTCTTCGATCAGATGCCACGTTGTGTTCTCTTCCAACTCCGCATGCGGGGTTGATTTGCCCGAGCCGCGCTGGTCAAACAGCACTATGCGGTAGGCGTGCGGGTCATGATAGCGACGGTAATCCGGCACGATTCCGCCGCCGGGGCCACCGTGCAGAAAGACTACGGGCTGGCCGTCAGGATTTCCGCACTGCTCGTAATGAAGATTATGTATGGGCGAGACCTGCAACCGCCCCTCGTCGTAAGGCTCAATCGCGTCATAGAGTCCTTTCATGCAAGACATAATACAGATGTCAGAAGTCTGATGCCAGACCAGAGCTAGCAGCCTTGATCGTTTCCGGTCAATTCTTGTCTTGCCGAGAATAGTGCTGCGGGTTCTTACGCCAAGTTGCAGTTGAAAAAGAGGAGATACTATCAACTAAATCAGGTGAAGGGACACGAAACGACTAGCGCTTCCGCGTGGCTTTGCGTGATTTAGCGGATCGTCTCTTCCCCTCTTTTGATTTCAACTTGGCACTACTTTCACCGGGCGAATCAGGGTCGTTGACCGCGCCGCGCCATGCCGTCCAGGGGCTTCCGTAATCAACTTTGTTAGGGGGTAATGGGAGCACGTGCTGTTCTACATCTTCGTCGAAGGCCAGAACTCCATCGAGCAGAAGCGGCGAGCCAATGGGCATCTTCCATTTTTCGTCAATCAACTTCGCAATCGCTTCCGTGTCTGGAATCTCCGGGAAATATCTCCTCAAATTCTTTACCATACTTTTCAGCAGGTTCCTCTGTTTCGAGATTCCGCGACGGATTAATTCATAGGCTGCGATGAAAGACATAACCGGGTCTAGCCATTTTCCATAAATCAACTCATTCAAATCATAGTTTTGCTCACCCTTCTGATTCACTAGAGGACGTTTGCGAGCGAACTGGTTTTGGGCTAAAAACATTGTTCGCACTAAACTTAGCTGATTCTTCTTTTTCACGTAATCACGAGGCTTTGAATCAAGGTGCTTGAGAAGCTTATGAATGGGAAGCATGTACTGGTGCATGATTAATTGCCCGTCAGCGTCTTCGGCAAGAACTATGAAAGTCGCTCGATTAGGCAGACAGAATATCGCGTAAGTTATGGGGTGCTGTCCAGGCATCTTCAGAGACAACAGATGAGGGCCTTTTGGCGCAGGCTCTCGCCACTCAAAAATGCCGGGCAATTTTTTGACGCCCGGCAGCTTACGCCATTTGACCTTCTGCCCATCGCTTAAACCGATTCTGACATTACCTTTTGTCTTCTCGAATCCGGCAAGCACATAGACAGGTGAATCTCCTTTGCGCACATCATCAAATGTCATAAGAGGCAGGGCTGCGAGTTTCTGATATTCACCGACAGGCGCGATGATGCGTGACGCCCCCATGATGGTGAGCCAGAATCCCATGTCCCAGTTGCCAGTAGGGCCAAGCGATTCGGAGAAATCCGCAACCCCTGCTGCGGGATCGTTCGAGAGAGCTTTTAGAATCCCCGCGCGAGTTTCATCCGGTGCGCGTTCGAGCAGATTAATCTTTATATTCTGTCCGGCAGAAACTTTCAGGCTTTGACTCTTAACCGTGAAACCTTTCTCCCGCATCTTGAGCAGATAGTTACCGGGTTTTACTTTGGCACTAAAAAAGGTGCGCCGAATTGCGCGCCTGCCTGTATGCAGGTTCTTCAGGTGCAATTCGGAATCGGGCGCTGACATAACTTCCACGCGCGCGCTCCTCGTAACAACGGGCGGTGGCTGGAAGAAAGCCAGTTCGCCGCTATCACCATCGCCGGGGGGCGGCCCCGGCACTAAGTCAGCTTCGCTCGCAGCAACTTTCTCAAACCGCACGACGCACGGATCAAAGACCGTGACGGGTTCTTCCGACGGCGGCGGGTCTACCTGCACGACTGAGAATGACGGATGAGTGATGGTGAAGTAATAATCGCTCGGCCTGAGTTTTAATGCATGAGAAGCGCCTGAAAAATCTTCCTGCTTGATGGAGCCTTGATTAGTGCTCACGTCTACTGTGAAAGAGTCGCTATTCTCAGCGTTATCAACTTTAATCTCGCAATCCAGAGTTGGAATCGGCTTGATCTCCAAGATCAGACCTGCCTCCGGGCCTTCTCTATCGGAATCAATATCTTGTCCCTTAATCTTCTCTTTGACGTACTGGGAGAGCCTGTCGAAGATCACCCACAGGTGAGCGCCGCGCCAATCCTTTGCTATCCCGCCGCCGCTTAACCCTTCGACGAGCGTCCTTGTAAAACCGCTCTGCGTTTTCGCCAGATTACCCTGCGCCGTAGAGAACAGCTTGTAAACCGTAGGATCGCCCAGAGGCGAGCGCTGTCTCTTTAGACCAAGATTGGTGAACTCTATCTCGTCAATCGTATTACGGCAGGCGTCAATGAAATAGTAATGGTTCTTTGGCCCAAGCCAATTCTTCAGCTTCTCTTTTATCTCGTCCAGGCTCAGACAGGCTCTGCCTGCATCCTCCGGCTTGGTATAGTCGGAACATATCAGCACGTCAACCTCTTTTACGGAGGAGACGGAGGACGAAAACCCGTGACCGGAATAATAGAAGTAAAGCTCGTCGGTTCTATTGGCCCAGTTGTCCACCAGATTGCCAATCTCAGTGATGATTTCACCACTCGTTGTGCCGGTTGTCCGCCACGCGCAAGCTGGCCCGGCGCAGGCAAGTATGGATGCCTCATCCACGCCCTTCTTCTTCACCAGCCACTCACGAAACGCCGCTGCGTCATCATTGGTGCCTGAAAGCGACGGCAGTTTATTGTTGTAATCCTCTATGGCGATAATAAGTGCTCGTGCAGGCATGAAGCTTTCACCTATTTCACATATTGTTGGACAAATGCGCTCAGCGATGATCCGTTCACAGCTTCGTTGCGATAAAGAAAGTAGCCGTCGCGGTGAAGCCCCACGACCTGCGCGCCTTTCATTGAGAGGACGGGCGAGCCGGAATTGCCTCCGGTCGTAGAGCAATCGTGGTAGATGGACTGGCCGCCTGTCCCCATCACTTCTCCAAGCGCAGCTCTCTTCACACCACATTTGTCTCCGAACAGCGCATTTAAAAAGAGCGGATTGCGCGCATCTTTGAAAGGGTATCCGATGACGACTATGGAATCGCCCGCCTCTACGCCCTTTTCGTCAACCGATAAGGGCTGCCTCACCTCGCTGAACTTCTGCGTCTCAACACGCAGCAGAGCTATATCCAGCGAAGGATGTATTGCGACCACTTCAATGATATTCGCATCGCTATTATCGTCTTCCGGCACGCCGTATTCGTAATGGAAGCGAATAACAGCCTGCCCCTTTTCGAGTTGTTCCGTTCCTTTTGAAAGTTGATTCAGAACATGCTTGTTCGTCACAAGCAGGCTATCGGTGACTAGAAAGCCAGTGCCTATGCTCTCCTGCGGCAAGAGATCAATGCGACCGACGGAATAGAGATAAGGTTTGACGGATGTTCGGAACTTATCCCAACCAGCAAATTCCGGCGTAGTATCTTCATCAAGCTCTTCGAGTTCTCCGTTCTTCGATAACGGCACGGGTCTCATCAAACGTATGACAAGTTCCAGCGCAGCCAACTGCGTAGGCGTCGGTCGCTCCATGTTGCGCAGCGCATCAAGAGCCTGTTGGGCCAGCGTTTCTTGTTCACCCGAAGGCATGTTGCTAGGCGCTATAATAGCTCTTACCCTGCTCATCACCTCGCCAACCGGTTTGCCCTTGAAGGCGCGATTGGCGCGAGAAAGATAATCGTCGTTGCTGTTGCCGTTCATGTATGAGCCTCAGACAAGTTGCTGATTGTAGAGTGTTGTTCCGTCAGGCGCGTGAACTATTTCAGTGAGATGGCCGTCGCTGAAATCAAGCGTCATGTAGCCGTGTGGGCCGTAGTCTTTTTGGTGATCGGAAATATACTGATTTGGCCCGTCCAGAATTCGCGCCGCCGGAACCATGTTCTTTGCGGGCAGTTGTAGCCATTTAGTCTCTTGCTTCTCTTGAGAAATCACGGGAGCGTTGCCGAGCTTATCTCGAAAATAAGGAAAACCACTGTGCCCGACACAGCGACCGTAGAAGCCCCACGTGGGATGTTTGTCAAAGATCACGCAGCGATGCTCGTGTCCCCAGTACCATGCGAAAATTTTTTTGTTGACGAGCAGATCGCCTATCCCATCGTTGCCCGTCATCAGAATATTTTGACGATCAAAGTGTGAGATCGGCTGGTGGTGCGTAAAAAGAATGACCTTCTTCTGAGGGTCTGCATTGTTGATGATGTTTCGCAGCCAGTCAACCTGCTCCTGACCCAGCACCGCTTTATCGTAGCGATTATCTGGATCATGATAGGCGCTGTCCAACCCTACGAGCAGCCAGTGATCGTTCTGAAGCGCGAAATAGCTGGCCTTCTGATTGAATTGCGGAAGAGTCATATCGAAGTAGGACATTCCGCCTGAATACATTTCGTGATTTGAGTTGCACGCGCGGCTTATTGCGCCCGCGTTCTTGGGCCAGAGATTCAGGAAGCGCTCATGAATCTCCGTGTCAGCGCCCGAATAGTAAACGTCTCCCACATGAAGCAACAGGCCATACCCTAGCGCATCGTTTTGAACGCTCGCGGCGCAGGCTGGCGCTCCGTAGAGTCCTGTTCCCCAATCCCCCAGCAACGCGAGCCTGATGCTGTTAGATTTTTTTGGAAAGTCTTCGGGTTCGGCTGGCGCTTGCTGCCATTTATGAGGTTCCTTCTTCTTCAACACGGCCATGAGGAGCGGCATCCAGCCCAGAAGGTCGTCCTCGTCAAACTTGGCCTCTTCTCCGCCTGTTGGCAAAGGTTCCAGTTGATTCGTATCCCGCGCCCGTTGCGCTAGAAAGCTCTGTAAGAGAGATGCCACGCCGTCATCGGGCGCGATCATCACACCAGGATGAACTTCCCGCTCTTCCATAATTTTCATGGCGTTGCCTAGACTCGCCAACACCATTGCAGCCTCAACAGGGTCGCCCATCGCGGCTTCCGCCTCGCCTTGCGCCGCCTTCATCACAGCTTCATTCCCGCGCTTCCCTAGATTGAAAGCTCTATTAACTTCACGGTAAGTAACAATCGGATTAACATTGCTCATATTGAATCCTCACGCGCGAACGGTCTCGTACAGATTAACTTTTTGAGCGCCCAATCGGGCGCAGATTTAAGCTTACGGCGGAAGAATCTGAAGCGAAGAGACTTCCCTTGCAATCTTTAGGTAAACGTCCTTAATGCTCTGCTCGTAATCTTGAGCCGCTTTGATGATATTGGTGCTCCACCATCTGGAATTACGCAGTTCATTGATGTCCCACCAGCCAACTTCATTCAGGTGATCTGCGGGCATAGGAAAGCGATTCTGCCTGATGATCTTCTGTTGCCCGCCGCCAGACGTCAATTCAGATTGCCACAGTTGCGAAGTCAGGGATACCAGACCATCATTTTCGCCCTCTGCCTCATTGATAACTTGCCAGGACAGTTGAAGCGGAGCAAAAACGAGTTTCTGCTCTTCGGCTGCGGCGTAGGTTTGATAGACAACACCGTTCGACGCTTCCATCTGGCGTGCGCGCTCGTTGAACTCTTTGCAAGCATCCGTCTTCAGGTCTTCAACCCCCGCGAAATCAATCACCCTGCTAATCAGCTTGACCGTCTCGTGTCTGCCGTTTGCCAGTCCCCAATCGGCAAAACTCGTACCCAGATGAGGAGTGCCTATGGTGGTGAGGCTTGCGACTTTTTCCGCCATCCCCAGATTGACGATCATGTGGCGCGCATCCAGTCCGCCCATGCTGTGCGCTATGATGTGTACTTTGTCCCGCCCTTTGAGACTGAGAATTTTCTCTATCTCATTTCGTAAATCCTCCGCTCTCGTCTCCACCCTCGCGGCGAAACTCACCCTTGTGTGATAAAGATCGAATCCTTTCTCCCTAAGATAGCGAGCTATACCTTTGAAGTAATGAAGCCCTTCGGTCGCAGGGGCTATATCGAATCCAAAGACGCTTAAGCTTTTGATGAAATAGTCGAGCAGGAAATCGAATCTGGCGATGCCTTGCGCGAGGACGATGGGATAATTTGATTGAGGCATCATAATTAAGTTCCTTATAGAAAAAGAAGACTGTAACGAAGGACTGTGAGAAAAAGGTTTTGAGAGACCGACCGCTAACGAATTTTCCAGGCCAAGAACGGCGCAATGTTAGAAGGAAACAGTTTGGCTGTCAATTACTTTTCTCTGAACATAGAAATCGTTCAACTCAGTCCCGCTCTTATAATCTCGTCCCGATAACAGTCTTTATCTAAACGGGTCTTGCGACCGTGAGCACGAAGACATCTTGTGCGCCTGCTGAGAGGAGCGCGGCGGCGCAGGCCGAAACGGTTGCGCCGGTGGTGAGAACGTCGTCAATGAGAAGTATTCGCTCGTTAGCGACGAGTCGAGGTCGCGCCACGCTGAATGCGCCCGCGACCGATTCGCGCCGCGCCTGAGCGTCCATGCCTGCGCGGTGTCTTTCCGTGTGTGTACGGCGCACCAGGCTGTGCTGGTCGAAAGGAAGATGGGACAAACGGGCTAGAGATGCGCCAAGCACTGCCGCCTGATTAAACCCGCGCTCTCGCAGTCTTTCGGCGTGAAGCGGAACGGGAACGATTAGCGTAGCGTTATGGAGTGGAGCGCGTTTCTGCGTCTCTAACAGAAGAAGCGCGAGCCGGGTCGAGACATCAGGCGAGCGTTTCAACTCCAGCACGGATACGCGCAACGCGCCCTCATAAACTCCGCACGCGCGCGCCGCCGCGAAAGATTCGTCTTCGCAACGGCGACAGCGAACTTCTGTCCTCTTCTCTTCGGAAATTATTCCGTTGGAAATCGCGCCGCACTTCCAGCAGATAGTTTCACTGCCATCGAAGACGCGCGTCTTTCGCCAGCACAGCGCGCATGCGACGCCGTTTGCGCGAGCGTCAACGCTTCCGCCGCAGACAGCGCACTGCTGAGGATAGATGAGAGCGAGCGCTGCGTCATAAAGCGAGCTTGCGATTGAGACTGTTCTACTGGTGAGGCGCATGTGGCCGAAAAGCTCATCAAGCGAAAATGTAAAGAGCCTACAGTTTAGCGCTTTAGCTAAAGCGCTAAACTGTAGGCCGCAGATTATCACACGCCGCGACTAAATTTTTCTACTCTTCGTCTTCCATCAGAAGCCCGCGTTCCTGCAAGTCCTGGCAGCGCAGGCAATGGCGCGCCCACGGCACGGCCTCAAGCCTCTTCTCCTGCACAGGCTCGCCGCAATGCACGCATTCGCCATACTCGCCCGCTTCTATTCTCTCAAGAGCCTCGTCAATCAACTCCAGCAGTTTGCGGTCGTTCGCGGACATGGAAACCAGCAGCTCTTTAGTGTAAGCGTTAGCAGCCATGTCAGCAGGGTCTTGCGTTGCTTCTGAATCGCGCTCGCGGCTGTACATCTCGGCCTCTTCAACTTGGCCCACCAACCCCTCGCGCCGCCCGAGCAACCTGTCTCTGTATGATTTAACTTTTCTCTTATCCATCTTTTCGATTTCAATCCCTCCGGTTCTTAAGAGGGATGAGGGATAAGGGATAAGGGATGAATAAGAGGTTGAGCTAATTGCGTGTTGACGATTTCACTCAACCAATTTCATCCCTCATCCCTCCGCCCTCATCCCTATTTTTGATACGGCAGCCCGTGAATGATCGTGTACGCGCGGTAGAGCTGTTCGGCCAGCAATACACGAACCATCTCGTGCGTCAGCGTCAGTCGCGAAAGCGACCAGCGCGCGTCTGCGCGTTCTGCCACTTCGCGCGAAACTCCATTGTGCCCGCCAATGATGAACGCGACCTCTTTACGACCCGCCAACTGCCAGCGCTCGATTTCCGCCGCCAGCGCCGTCGAACTCCACTCGCGCCCTTCCACGTCAAGAAGAACGGCGAAAGTATTAGCACGCAGCCCGCTTAAGATGCGCTTTCCTTCCTCTTCGATGCCTTCACGCTCGCCACTGGATTTCGCCGCCGCTACCTCGCTCACCTCGCAACGAGTAAAACGCGACAATCTTTTCAAATATTCGCCCGCGAGCGACCGCAACCGCTCGTCCTTCGTCTTCCCCACCCACACAACGCGCAAACGCATCAGGCAAGGGAGGATGGAAGGGATGAGGGATGAGGGATGAGGGATGAAATTGGTTTAATAAATTGCATGTTGACGCTATTACTCATTCTTATTCATCCCTCCGCCCTCATCCCTCATCCCTTCTATGCTCCCCGCTTTGTATCGTGCGAGCTTCTCGTAAAGGTTCTTTCGGCTGATGCCGAGCACGCGCGCGGCTTCAGACTTATTGCCACGAGCGGCGGCAAGCGTCTCGCGTATGTAATCGGCCTCGACCTCTGCAAGCGTGCGACGACGCTTCGCCTGCTCTTTCGTCATCACAGCCATGCGCAGCGCTTCCGGTAAATCCTCCGCCTCTATGCGCGCGCCCGCAGCTATTACGACGGCACGCTCGATTGTGTTCGCAAGCTCGCGCACGTTTCCGGGAAAATCGTAACTCTTCAGCACAACCAGAGTTTCAGAGCTTATCCCGCTCACGCGCCGACCATGCTTGGCCGCGTATGTTTTCAGAAGGTCGCGCGCGATTTTCGGTAAATCCTCGTGCCGATGGCGCAACGGCGGCACGTGAATATGCACTACGTTGAGCCTATAGTAAAGGTCTTCGCGGAAACTGCGACGGACGACCGCCGCCTCCAGGTCAACGTTCGTGAGCGCGATGAGCCGCGCGTCAACTCGAATCGTTCGTCGCCCGCCCAGACGCTCGAACTCGCGTCGCTCGATCACGCGCAACAATTTCGCCTGCGCGTCTCTGGTAAGATGCGCTATCTCGTCCAAAACGAGAGTGCCTTTGTGCGCGGCCTCTATTCTTCCGGGTCGCGCATCGCCCGCGCCTGTGAACGCGCCGCGTTCGTGCCCGAACAGTTCCGCTTCCAACAATTCGCTTGGCAGCGTCGCGCAATCAATCTTGATGAAAGGCTGTGTGGCGCGATGCGAGCGCGAGTGCAGGTAGAGAGCCAGCGCGTCTTTGCCTGCGCCGGATTCACCCGTGACGAGTATGTTGGCATCGGAAGCGGCGGCGCGCTCTGCCACACGCAGAACTTCGCGCATCGCCTCACTCTGCGCAACTATCTCAATCACGATTGCCGTCTTCTCAAAGAGCTTTCCGATTCGTTCGCAAAATCTTCCGGCAGCGGCACGCGCACCGAGTCACGCCACAACCTTTCCAGATCGTAAAAGCGACGAGCTTTCTCCTCGAACACATGAACGACGAAATCGCCGTAATCAACCAGCACCCACTCCGCAGTCTTGTACCCTTCGACCCGCGCGGCTCGCGTGCCCTCTTTCTTTAACTGCTCTACAACGTCGTCGGCTATGGCCTGCACCTGACGCTGGTTCATGCCAGTCGTTATCACGAAATAATCCGTGAAGCTTGCGACCTCGCGCAGATCAAGCACGACAATATCAAGCGCCTTTTTGTCGCTCGCAGCCCGCAGCGCAGTACAGATGCGCGCATCAAGTTGCTCAGCGCATTCGTCCGCCGCAGGTGTTGTAGCCGTCTGCTTCCTGGCTTGCGCGCCACGCGCCTGCTCAGGGTGCAAAACCTTTTCTTTGATTGAAGAATTCTCTTTCATGCTTACCTGTAAAGCCTGTATTTCTCTATGTAATCCGCCACGTTCGGCGGTACTAATTCTAAAAGCCGTTCCCGTTCATCACGCCGCGCCAGCGCGCGTATTTCAGTGGCCGAAACATCTTTGACCACCGCGTCGGTCACGAAAATTTTCCGGCCAGCGCTTCTCTCAACTTCGCTCGAAATCTCATCGCGCCCCGCGCCGCGAAGATCAACCACGCTGCTTTGAAATTCGTGCCCGACGTGTGCCACGTCCAATTCGTAACCGGGTCGCGTGACGACTATGTGATCCGACATTTCAAGCACCTGCTTCCACTCGCGCCACGTCTGAATCTCCGTCCAGGAGTCCGCGCCCATCACGAAGAAGAGCCGCGCGTCGCGCCCCATCTCTTCGTGCAGATGCGAGAGCGTCTCGACCGTGTAAGGCTTTTCCGGCGCATCCAACTCTACTGTCGAAATACGAAGCCTCTCGTCGTGCTCGGTTGCGAGCGCCAGCATGGCGTAACGATGCCAGCCCGAAGTAACTTCACGCGACCTCTTATGCGGCGCAAGCGTAGCCGGTATGAAAAGAGCTTCGTCAAGCGCGAAAAGCTCCAGCAGTTTTTCCGCCACGCTCAGGTGACCGAAATGAACGGGGTCGAACGTCCCGCCGTAGAGAGCAATGCGCCTTTGCATAGATCAGGTGGACGCCGCAAGATTTAGGTTACGCGATGAAAGAGAATTGTCGAATTACAGAACTCTTCAGCACCGAATTTCCCGCTCGCAGTCGCTTCCTTAAATATCATGCGCCCGTTTTAACCGCCGCGTCTTCGCTTAGCAGTGTCTGCGCGTCTACAACTTCTCGCTTCGTTATCTCGTCCAGCATTCGCGCCACCGCGTTCACAAGCTCGCGCACGCCCTGGCCGGTCGCAGAAGATATTGCGTAGAAAGGCTTGCCGTCTCTACCAGAACGCTCTCTCAATCTCTCAAGCCTCTCTGGTTCTTCCAGCGCGTCCAGCTTCGTCGCCACAACTATCTGCGGCCTCATAACCATCTTCTCGTCATAAGCTGCCAGCTCGCGGTTTATGGTTTCGTAATCCTCTACGGAGTCGCGCCCCGATGCGCTTGAAACGTCAACCAGATGAAGCAGAAGCTTCGTGCGCTCGACGTGACGAAGGAAACGGTCGCCCAGACCTGCGCCTTTATGCGCTCCTTCAATCAAACCGGGAATGTCCGCCACGACGAACGTTCTGAACTCGCCCATGTCAACAACGCCCAGATGCGGCTCAAGCGTCGTGAAGGGGTAGTCGGCTATCTTCGGCTTCGCAGCAGAGATGGTTGAGATAAGCGTTGATTTCCCGGCGTTGGGAAAGCCTACGAGTCCAACGTCCGCCAGCAGTTTCAGTTCAAGCTGAAGCTCAAGCTCTTCGCCAGCGCCTCCCTCCTGATGATAGCGCGGCGCGCGGTTCGTAGAAGTTGCGAAGTGCGAGTTGCCGAACCCGCCGCGCCCTCCCTTAGCCGCGAGCCATCTTTCGCCATCCGTAGTGAAATCGTGTAGAAGCTCGCCCGACTCCGCTTCAAAGACCTGCGTGCCCACAGGCACCCGAACAATCTCATCCTCGCCGTCTCGCCCGTAGCGATTCGACCCCTCGCCGTGACGCCCACGCTCAGCCGGATGCTCCGGATCGTAACGCAGGTGCAGCAACGTGTTCAGCGATTCATCCGCAACGAGCCAAACGTCGCCGCCTCGACCGCCATCGCCGCCCGAAGGCCCGCCGCGCGGGACAAACTTTTCGCGGCGAAACGCTGTCACCCCGTTCCCGCCGTTGCCGCCCTTCACGCGAATCTTGACACGATCAATGAACATCAGAATTCAGTAGTCAGTAGCCATGAGTCAGAATCCGGAATGACAGCAGTTTAGATAATGTACGACGATCATTTGTGTCTCAACGTCGAATGCCAAATCTTCTTCTGGCTCCTGACTATTCAAAAAGAAAATGCGCCGCCTCGGTTCGCTTTGTGAAAGAGCACTCGGCGCGGGCGGTCGCATTGGAAGCGGGCTTTTCCTGAAAACCCTCTACGCTGCCCCCGCAGCCGCAGGCTCAGGTGCGGCGGTAGCGGCCTCCGGGTAGACGCTTATGAACTTGCCCTGCCGCCCCTTGTCCTCGAACTTGACAAAGCCATCGATCAAAGCAAAGAGCGTGTCGTCTTTTCCACGTCCAACGTTCTTGCCCGGTTTCCACTTCGTACCGCGCTGGCGCGCCAGTATGTTGCCGCCGAGCACGCGCTCGCCGCCGAACTTCTTCAATCCCAATCTCTGCGAGTTTGAATCGCGCCCGTTGCGCGAAGAACCCACACCCTTTTTGTGTGCCATAACAAAACCCTCAAAGAGGTCAGAGGCTAGAGGTTAGAGTTCAGTAACTATTTTTTACTAACCTCTGACCTCTAATCTCCATTTCTTATCCTATCGAATCAATCTTCAGCGTCGTGTAGTTCTGGCGGTGTCCCTTAGTGCGCTTGTACTGTTTGCGCCGCTTCTTCTTGAAGACGATAATCTTCTCGCCGCGACCATGATCCACGACCGTCGCGGTGACGCGCGCGGCTTCAATCGCAGGCGAACCGACTTTCGTTCCATCTTCGCCGCCATTAGCCGCAAGCACTTCAAGCTCGACCACTTCGCCCGCCTGCGTGTCAATAAGGGGAACGCGAATGCTCTGGCCTTCCGTCACGCGGAACTGTTTCCCGCCCGTTCTGATAATTGCGAATGACATCTTCTTAAACCCCCGTCAGTGAGCAAAACCGGCCACTGAAAAGTCTTTGATTATAAACGCATTAGCCCGAATGCGTCAACGCGCCCCGAGCGCGAGAACGCACCTGCTCTCGTCCCCCGTTCTGCGCCAGAAAATTCTCCATGAACTTCGTAGAAAAGCGGCCTGCGCGGAAGTTCTCATCGTCCATGATTTTCAAGTGAAGCGGTATCGTAGTCTTAATTCCTTCGACCACCATAGCTTCTAAAGCGCGCCGCATTCGTGCGATAGCAAGCTCGCGCGTGCGCGCGTGAACTATAACTTTCGCAATCATCGAATCGTAGAAAGGCGGCACGGTGTAGCCTTCGTAAGCCGCAGTGTCAACGCGCACGCCAGGCCCGCCGGGAAGATTGAAGGCAGTGATCTTGCCGGGCGACGGCACGAACGTTTCAGGGTTTTCCGCGTTGATGCGACACTCAATAGCGTGGCCGACGATGATAACGTCTTCCTGCGTGTAACCCAGTTCGTCGCCTTCGGCTATCAGGATTTGATCGCGCACGATGTCTTCCAGCGTGACCATCTCTGTCACGGGATGCTCGACCTGTATGCGCGTATTCATCTCCATGAAATAGAAACGATTGTCTTCGTCAAGCAGAAACTCGAACGTGCCCGCGTTCGCATAGCCGATTCGCTTGCATGCGTTGACGGCAGCCTCGCCCATACGCGCGCGAAGGTCTGGAGACAGCACGGGCGATGGCGCTTCTTCCAGTAGTTTTTGATGACGACGCTGAATCGTGCACTCGCGCTCGCCCAGGTGAACGCAGTTGCCGTGCTCGTCCGCCATCACCTGAATCTCTATGTGGCGCGGGCGCTCTATGTAGCGCTCTATGTAAATATCACCGTTTTTGAACGCAGCTTCAGCTTCGCTTGAAGCTGTCTCAAGCGCGTGACCGAGTTCGCTCTCCTCGCGCACGATGCGCATGCCGCGTCCCCCTCCGCCAGCAGCAGCCTTTACAATCACGGGGTAGCCAATCTCGCGCGCCAACGCTCGCGCCTCGTCTTCAGATTCGAGCGGCTCAGGGCTTCCAGGCAAAATCGGCACGCCAGCCTCTTTCATAGCTCGACGCGCTTCAACCTTGTCGCCCATCAAGCGAATTATGTCCGAGCGTGGGCCAATGAACTTGATGCTGCATGCCTCGCATATCTCTGCGAAGTAGGCGCTCTCGGCCAGGAAGCCGTAGCCGGGATGAATCGCGTCAACGTTGGCAATCTCTGCGGCGCTGATGACCGCAGGGATGTTCAGGTAGCTCTGAGCAGAGGGCGCTGGGCCTATGCAGATGGCTTCGTCTGCGAAACGCACGTGAAGCGATTCGCGGTCTGCCTCGGAATGAACGGCGACGGTGCGTATCCCCATCTCCTTGCAAGTCCAGATAATCCTGCACGCAATCTCGCCGCGATTCGCAATTAGAATCTTGCGAAACCGCCGCGTGCCTTGCGACGCCTCCGAACTTTTAGGAATGAGCTTGTACGTCTTCTGCATCTCTAAAAACAGTTTACAGTTTTCAGTTTTAAGGGAATGTCCAGGCTGAAAACTTAAAACTGTAAACTGAGAACTATGTTTTTATCCCGAATAGCGGCTGACCGTACTCGACCGGCTGGCCGTTCTCCACGTAAATCTTTGCGACCTCGCCGCGCACTTCCGCCTGAATCTCGTTCATCAGCTTCATGGCTTCGATGATGCAAACGACAGTATCTGTTTCGACGTGGCTGCCGATGCGAACGAAAGGCTCGGCAGTTGGCGACGATGAGCGGTAGAAAGTTCCTACAATGGGTGAGGCGATGATGTGTAATTCCTCTTCGGGCTGCACTGAAGTCTGTTGTTGCTCGACCGGCTGCGTCGCTGTGTGCGAAGCAGGTGCCGGGATAAAACCGGCGGGCGCGATTGTGTCCGGCGTGCGATTGCTGCTTAGTCGTATGTGAAAGTCGCCGCGCTGTAATTCAAATTCCGTCAGGCCGTTCTCTTTAATCAACTGAACAAGCTCGCGCACCTCGTCCATGTTGATAGAAGCGTCCAGGTTAGGCTGAGCAGAAGATGGTTGCTGTTGATGGCGATGGTGGCGGCGGCGGCCACGATCTCGCCTGCCGGGTTCAGACGATTTTGCGCCTGAAGACTGCCCTTCGGCGCTCGCCGCTTGCGGCGTCTCTTGTTCGCTCATCCTTTCGACCTCCGAACGTGGTGCTGACATGATATTCGCGCGGCCTCTTCCTCTTTACCGCAAATGTAAAAGCCCCAAGCCACCGTGAGCGCGCACGCAAAGGGTCGTTTGGGGCTGGCTAAAGTGACGAGTGCTCGGCCTCGATTAGAAATTTAGCGCTACTCTGGGAGACTGAAAAGAGAATGATGAATGATGAGTGCCGAAGCGATGAATGATAAGAGAAAAGCAGAAGCTTTAATTCATCACTCATCACTTTGCATTCATCGTTATCTTTATTCCGTCTCTTTCTCTTCAGCCGTCGACTCGGTTTTACGCGAGCGGCGACCGCCCTTGGGCTTGGCCTCGTCCGATACAGTCGGCTCTTCGCCACGCCCGCGTGCTTTCGTAGTCTCTTCCTTCTCGAAAGTGCGGTCGGCCTTGCGCCCACCGCGACGGCCACCTTCAGCCGCCTTAGATTCGCTGGCCTTAGCGGTCTTCTTCGCGGAAGATTTCGCGCGCTTCTTCTGTGATTCAATCGCTTCTCGCTCGCGCGGGTTGTCAACCAGCTCGATTATCGCAAGCTCCGCGTTATCGCCGACGCGCCTGCCCAGCTTGATGATTCGCGTGTAGCCGCCCGGACGATCCTTGTAACGCTCGCCCAACTCATCGAAGAGCCTTTTTAACGCGGCCACACCAGCCGTGCGCGGCGCTCGACCTTGCGTGCTTCGCGTGCCCGTAGAAGCAGCCTGTTGACGATTGCCTGCGTGAAAAAAGCTGGCCGCCTGGCGACGCAGGTGAACGGCCTGAGCCGCAGTGTCATCGCCTTCAAGATTCTGCGCGCGGCGCGACAGAGTGATGACGCGCTCCACGAACGGCCTGAGTTCCTTAGCCTTTGGCAGCGTCGTGATGATGCGCTCGTCGCGCGCATTTATCAACGAAGTCGCAAGATTGCGCAGCAGAGACATGCGATGCTCCGTCGTGCGCCCAAGTTTACGGTGTGCCTTTAAGTGCCTCATAACTAATGATGAGTGATGAGTGATGAGTGATGAGTGAAAGCTTTTATCTCATCACTCATCAACGCTTCTCTTATCACTTGCCCTTATTCTTCTTCTTCCTCGTCTACGTAATCGCTGAAGTCTTCGTCGCGTCCGCCTGTGCCGGGGATTGGATTTCCCTGCTCATCGAACTCCATGCCGAAATCCAGACCCATGCCGTTCAGGATTTCTTTGATTTCGTTCAAAGATTTCTTGCCGAAGTTCTTCGTCGCTAACATCTCGCGCTCGCTTCGCTGCACGAGGTCGCGTATGCTCTTGATGTTCGCGTTCTTCAAACAATTGTAGGAACGTACAGAAAGCTCAAGCTCGTCAACCGAACGATCAAGCACGTCGTTGCGCGGCAAAGGCGGTCGCTCGATATTCGAGTATTGAAACTCGTCCGTGTCCTCCTCGAAGTTGATGAAGATGGACATGTGATCTTTGATTAGCTTCGCGGCCAACCCAATAGCGTCGTCCGGTCTGACGGAGCCGTCCGTCCAGACTTCAATCGAGAGCTTGTCGAACTCTGTATTCTGCCCCAGGCGTGCGGCCTCTACAGTGTAGTTGACCTTCTTGACGGGCGTGTGCACGGAATCAATCGGGATGTAACCCAAAGAGAGGTCTTCGTCAAAATTACGGTCGGCTGAAACGTAACCGCGACCGCGTTTGAGACGCATCTCGATTCTTAAACTTCCGCTATCGCTAACAGTAGCGATATGCACGGTCGGATCAAGCACTTCAACGTCTGCATCATGCTCTATGTCAGCGGAGGTGACTTCGCCTCCTCCGTCCTTGTTGATGTAGAGCGTCTTGGCCTCGCCGCCATGCAGTTTGAAAGGAACCTGCTTCAAATTCAAGATAACGTCGGTCGCGTCTTCGACGACCCCTGCGATTGACGAGAACTCGTGCTCGACGCCTTCTATCTTGACCGCAGTAATCGCTGCACCCTCTATTGAAGAGAGCAGCGCACGACGTAAACTATTGCCAATGGTTGTGCCGAAACCACGCTCGAACGGTTGAGCCGAAAAGCGACCGTAGCGTTCGGTCAGCGTCTCGTTGTCAGCCGCCAAGCGGCGCGGCATCTGAAATCCTGTCCAGAGATTGTTTTGGTCTATTGCCATAATCGTCCGTGTCAAAGAAAAAAACTGAAAATGCGAAATGGCCGCTCGCCGCTAGTTAAGCCACAGGCGCTTCATGTCAGAAACACGAAGCGCTGTTGGCCCAGGCGCGGAGGCGCGGCTCGCCCTATTATTTGCTGTAAAGCTCTACAATCAACTGCTCGTTAATCGAGCGGTCAATGTCTTCACGCTTCGGCAGCGCGGCAACGCGCGCGCTCATCTCAGCGCCCTCTGCCGGAGCAATCCAAGAGGGACGCCCACGGCCCGCAGCAGTCTGCCACGCGCCTTCAACGTGCGGGTTCTTGCGGCTCGCCTCCTTCACAGTCACAACGTCGCCCTCCTTCACCTGGAAGGATGGGATGTCAACTTTGCGACCGTTGACTTCTATGTGTCCGTGATTGACGAGTTGGCGCGCCTGACGGCGCGACGTGGCGAACCCCGCGCGATATACGGAGTTGTCCAGACGGCGTTCGAGCAAGAACAGCAGGTTCTCGCCCGTTATGCCTTTCATGCGCGAAGCCTTCTCGAAGTAGTTGCGGAACTGCCCTTCGAGTATGAAGTAAATTCGCTTGACCTTCTGCTTCTCACGCAACTGCTGGCCGTAGCCAACGAGCGCCTTACCGCGACGAGCGCTCAGGCCGTGTTGACCCGGCGGCTGCGTGCCGCGCTTCTCAATCGGGCAAGAGGGCTTGAAGCATCGGTCGCCCTTGAGGAAAAGTTTTGCACCCTCGCGGCGGCACAAACGGCACACCGCGTCTCTATACCTAGCCAATTTGTTTTTCTGCCTCCAGTCTAAAAATCAGATGGAAAAGTTTACGGGTCGCGCCTCATTCGGGAAGTGCTAACCCTTCATCCTTTAGGTCAAAAATTAGTGATAAGTGAATAGTGATAAGTGATAAGAGGAACGCTTTATTCTTTCTTATTACTTATCACCGCTTTTCTTATCACCGTCTCATTAAACTCTTCTGCGCTTCGGCGGACGGCAGCCGTTGTGCGGTATAGGTGTTGTGTCGCGTATGATGGTGACGCGGATGCCTGCGCTGTTGATGGCGCGTATGGCGGATTCACGACCGCCGCCCGGCCCCTTCACACGAACCTCGCACTGTATCATGCCTGCCTCGCGCGCTTTGTTTGCAGCCTCGTAAGCGGCCTGCTGCGCGGCGAAGGGCGTACCCTTACGTGAGCCACGGAAACCGCGCGCTCCCGCAGATGACTGCGCGACAAGATTCCCTTCCAGATCGGTGATCGAAATCATCGTGTTATTGAACGACGCCGAAATGTAAGCGATCCCGTTCGGGATGTTCTTCTTCTCTTTTTTACGGAAGACTTTTTTCTTTCCGCCTGTTGCTTTTGCCATAATTCAGTTTTCAGTTTTGAGTTTTCAGCTTTCAGTCAATCTGTAATCAGCTAAGCCAGCAGCTTTTTCTGAAAACTCAAAACTGAAAACCGTAAACTGTAGTTACTTCTTGCCCGGCGCTTTCTTCTTGGCGATTGTAGCGCGGCGCGGGCCTTTGCGAGTGCGAGCGTTGGTATGCGTGCGCTGTCCACGCACGGGAAGCCCGCGGCGGTGGCGAAGCCCTCTGTAGCAACCTATATCCATCAAGCGCTTGATATCCATCTGCATACGCTTGCGCAGGTCGCCTTCAATCTCGCCCTGTGATTCTATGACGGCGCGTATGCGACCCAACTCATCCTCGGTCAGATCGCGTATGCGCGAATCGACGCTGACCTGAGCCTCTTTCAAGATGGAGGTCGCGCGCGAGCGCCCAATTCCGTAAATGTAAGTTAGACCGATCTCCGCACGCTTGTTCGGCGGAAGATCAACACCAGCTACACGAGCCATTCCCTATTCTCCATTTCGGATTGTGGATTTCGGATTGATGATTGAAAAGCTGTCAAGTCGCTCTTAAATCCGCAATCCTAAATCTGCATTCCGCAATTCCTTTATCCCTGTCTCTGTTTGTGCTTCGGGTTCGTGCAGATCACGCGCACCACGCCTTTGCGGTGGATGATTTTGCAGTTGTCGCACATCTTCTTTACTGAAGCCCGTACTTTCATTTCGCCCTCACACGCTTTCTCAAACTTTTACTTATAGCGATAAGTTATTCGACCGCGATTAAGGTCATAGGGCGAAAGCTCTACGAGCACGCGGTCGCCCGGAAGAATCCGTATGAAATGTTTGCGCATCTTGCCCGAAATATGCGCTAACACCTGATGCTTGCTCTCTTCAAGCTCTACACGAAACATAGCGTTCGGTAAGGTCTCAAGCACCGTCGCCATGACTTCTATAGCTTCTTCCTTCGCCATACCTACTTAGTATGAAATTTGCCTAGACCGACAAACTGCACATAGTAACATGGGTACTCATCTTTGCCAAGCCGCCGAGGGGCGTATCTGCCTCACACGGCAACGATTTCCGGCTCTTTCTCCTTAACCTGAGCCACGCGCGTCAGCACCTGCGGCCCCTCTTCCGTTATGGCCACCGTATGCTCCACATGGGCACTGGGCTGGCCGTCGGTCGTCACAACAGTCCAGCCGTCCTTGAGCACTCGCGTGTGATGCGTGCCCATATTGAGCATAGGCTCAAGCGCGAAGACGTAGCCGTTCCTGATTTTCACGCCTTTGCCCGGCGCGCCGTAGTTAGGAACCTGTGGGTCTTCGTGCATGCGGCGTCCTATGCCGTGGCCGACGTACTCGCGCACGATTGAATAACCGTGAGCTTCAGCGTGAGATTGCACAGCCCAGCCTATGTCACCCAGATGCTTTCCGGCCTGGCACTGTTTGATAGCGCGCTCAAGACACTCTTCAGCCACGCGAATCATTCGCAAGCGGTCTTCGCTCACACGCCCCACGGGCACGGTGATAGCTGTATCGCCCACGAATCCTTCGAGCGTCGCGCCGATGTCAATCGAGAAGATGTCGCCTTCTTCGAGAGCGTAGGTCGAAGGGAAGCCATGAACTACCTGCTCGTTGACGGACGCGCAGATTGAATAAGGAAAGCCGTGATAGCCTTTGAAGGTCGGAAGCGCACCGGCGTCGCGTATCATCTTCTCCGCAGCGCGATCAACTTCTATAGTCGTCACGCCCGGCTCGACCATACGACGCAACTCTTGAAGCACACGCCCTACGAGCTGCCCTGCCGCGCGCATCTTCTCTATCTCTCTTCTGGACTTTCCTATAATCATAAAAGCAGTGATAAGTGATGAGTGATGAGTGATAAGAGAAGGAGACAGTAGACCGAAATCCAGTGGTCAGTAGATAAATGTTTTATATTCCGGCTACTGGCTACTGACTTCTGTATTCCGTTCCTTCTTATCACTTATCACTCATCATTTATCACTATCCTTTCGATGTCCGCGTAGATGGTCTCCGGCTCGCGCGTGCCGTCAACGCGGTGCAGCCGCCCTGACTTTTCGTAGTAATCAAGGAGCGGTCGCGTATTTTCTTCGTAAGTCACCACCCGCTCGCGCGCCGTCTCCTGATTGTCGTCGGCGCGCTGGTGCAGTTGCGCATCCGGGTGGAAGTCGCAAACATTGTCTACTTTCGGCGGCTTGAAATAGATGTTGTAGAGTTCGTTGCAGACAGGGCAATTGCGCCGTCCGGTCATACGCTTCTCTAAAATATCTTGCGGCACGTCTACGACTATGGCGACTATCTTCTTTCCCTGCTCAACTGCGAGTTTTTCGAGGATAGCGGCCTGCGCAGGCGTTCGGGGAAAACCGTCGAGTATGTATCCGTGCCTGCAATCTTCCCGGTTCGTACGCTCCTCGACCACGCGAATCGTGAGATCGTCGGGGACGAGCTTGCCCGCGCTCATTATCGCTCGCACTTCATCGGCCAACGGTGTACGCGCCTCTTTCATCGCGCGGAAGATGTCGCCCGTCGAAATCTGCGGCAGACCAAGACGCTCTTGCAGCATACGCGCCTGCGTCCCCTTACCCGCGCCCGGCGCGCCCATTAACACGATAATATTTGACATAAAGTGATAAGTGATAAGTGATAAGTGATGAGATTAACCTTGTTCTTTCTTATCACTCATCACTTATCACTTATCACCGCTTTTATGCTCTTCGTCCGCGCAGTCTACTGCCAGTGCCGAGGAATCCTTCGTAGTTGCGCATGACTAGCTGCGCTTCAATCTGCGCTACGGTGTCCATTGCGACGCCGACGAGAATCAGCAAGGATGTTCCACCAAAATAGAACTGGTAGCCCATGCCCGTAGGAATCCAGCCCAGTCCCGGCGTGCTGCTGACGAACTGATCCAGCCACGTGCCTATGAACGGCAGGCGTCCGACTTTGAAACCGCTCAGCATGAACTGAGGGAAGAACGCGATCAATGCAAGATAGATTGCGCCGACTGTCGTCAGACGAGTCAAAATGGTTCTTAAATATTCAGCCGTTGCTCTTCCCGGTCTGATGCCCGGCATGAATCCGCCGTGCTTGCGCAGATTGTCAGCAACCTCTTCTACGTTGAATACGATTGAGACGTAGAAGAACGTAAAGAAGATGATGAGCGACAGGAAGACCAACTCGTAATAGGGATCGCCCGCGTGGAAGAGCTGGAAGAAGTTGAAGATTCTGCCCCACGTCGAAGTCTGATTCTGCGGCGGGAAGGCTGCGAACAGACTCTGCGGCATAGATAGAACAGAGGACGCGAAGATGACAGGGATGACGCCGCCCATGTTGATTTTGAGCGGCATGGTGGTCTGCTGTCCGCCTACAAGCTGGCGACCTACGTGCCGCTTCGCGTAGCTTACGGCGACTTTGCGGCGCGCCGCTTCCACAAAGACGATGAAGGCTATGATTGCTATCAAAGCGATGACTAGAGCGATGACGCCTATGGTCTCAAGCGTATCGCCGCCGCGCACGCGCTCGAAAACCTGCATGACGCCGCGCGGCAGCCCTATTACGATTCCGGCGAAGATGAGAAGCGAGATGCCGTTGCCTATGCCGCGCTCGGTTATCTGCTCGCCCAACCACATGACGAAGATCGTGCCCGTAGTCAGTGTGAGCACGCAGGTCAGCAGAAAGCTCCACGTCGGAGCGCCCACGCCGTTCTTCTGAAGCCACACGGCGACGAACGATGTCTGCACTAAGCACAGGCCGACCGTCAGATAGCGCGTCCACTGATTTATCTTCTGGCGACCCATCTCGCCCTCTTCCTGCAACTTCTTCAATTGCGGCGAGACCACAGTCATCAACTGCAAAATGATTGATGCCGTGATGTAGGGCGTAACGCCCAGCGCGAAGATAGAGATTGTTCGGAAGTTTCTTCCTGAAAAGAGATCAAGCACGCCCAGAAGAGTGTTGCCGACTTCGTTCCAGACCTGTTCGAGACGAGCCTTGTCAATGCCGGGCGTGGTAACGTGCGCGCCCAGACGATAGACAGCCAGCAAGCCAAGCGTGAAGAAGATACGCCTGCGCAAGTCCGGCACATTGAACATATTGCGAATGGCTGCGAAAAACTTTTCCATAAAACCTCGTCTCTACGGCTCGGATTTTGTCTGACTTGAAGCCGAAAACCTGAGTATGCTTTAACGCGAAGGCAGAAAGCAAAGGCAGCAACTTTCCCAACTCTCTGCCTTACAGCCTTCTGCCAGCAATTTAGTAAACATCGCCTGCCGGTTAAGCAGTCTCAACAGGTGGCGCGCCAATTAAAGTAACTGCGCCGCCGGCTTTCTCAATCTTCTCTCGCGCGCTCTTTGTGAAGCGGTGCGCCGAGACGCGAAGCGCCTTCGTCACTTCGCCCGTGCCGAGCACGACCACATCATGCTTCGCCTTCTTGATTATCCCTCGTTCGTGCAAAATTTCAGGCGTGATCTCTTCATTAGCATCGAAGCTTTTATCCAGCGCCGCAAGGCTCACTTCGATCCACTCTTTCTTGAAGATGTTCGTGAAGCCGCGCTTCGGAAGCCTGCGATGCAGCGGCATCTGGCCGCCCTCGAAACCGACTTTGCCAGAATAACCCGAACGCGATTTCTGTCCCTTGTTACCGCGCCCTGCTGTCTTGCCCAGACCAGAGCCGGGGCCGCGTCCCAAACGCTTCTTCTTATGAGTCGCACCCTTCGACGGGTGCAGGTTATTAAGACTGAGTGCCATATGAAAACCTCGTGAATCCTGAATCGTGAATGCGTGAATCGTGAATAAAGATTGAACGGATGCGCGTCCTGCTTTTATCTATTCACAATTTACTATTTACGATTCACGGCTTTTTCTACTCTATGATTCGCAGCAGGTGCGGAACTTTCTCGACGAAACCGCGAATGGACGGAGTGTCCGGTCGCTCGACTATCTGGTTGAGCTTCGTCAGCCCCAGACTCTTCACAATCTGCTTGTGCGTCTCAGGCGCGGCAATCGAGCTACGGTAATACTGAATCTTGATCATGCCGCCCTGTTGCTGCGGCTTACTCTCTTTAGCCATCTCGAACCTCATCATGGTGAGTAGTAGAAAGCCTTTACCTATTTACCACCCACTATTCACTATTCGCCTCTATTCGATGATACGAATGAGGTGTGGAACCTCTGCAATGATCTCGCGTATGCCCCTCTCGTCGGGCAGCTCTCTAGTCTGGTTGAGCCGGGTGAAGCCTAGGCGGTGCACCATCTGCTCCTCCTTAGCATTAGTGGCTTGGCTGTAGTATTGAGCGCGAATCATTTTGTGACCTGGCCTTTGCAGCACATCAGTCTCGTCGGTCATTTTTGCACCTCGCAAATCGTAAATCATGAAGAGATGAACAGTAACAATTGACGGTTCATCTCTTTTACAGTTCTTCGACCTGTTTGCCACGCAAGCGAGCGACTTCGAGCGGGTCTTTCATCCTCAGTAGACCGTCGAAGGTTGCGCGGACAACGTTGTGCGGGTTGTTAGAGCCTAAGACTTTCGTGCGAACGTCGCGCACGCCTGCGGCCTGCATGACGGCGCGAACCGCGCCGCCCGCGATGACGCCTGTTCCTTCCGACGCTGGCTTCATCAGCACACGACCTGCGCCGTACTCGCCTATGAGCGCGTGCGGCAGCGTGTTGTTGATGAGAGGCACACGTATAAGATTCTTCTTCGCCGCTTCGATTGCCTTCTTGATTGCGAGCGGGACTTCGCGCGCTTTGCCTGAGCCGAAACCGACGTGGCCCGATTCGTCGCCTACGACGACGAGCGCTGCGAAACTAAGATTCTTGCCGCCCTTGACCACTTTGGTCACGCGGTTGATTGAGATGACCTGATCTTTAAGGTCAAGCCCCTGCGATTGGATTCTATGCTTGGGTTGTCTCATCCTTCTTCCCTACTGGTTATCGCCAGTGGCGGCGGCCTCGGCGGCCTGCGCCTCATTCTTGTTCAAACCGGCCTCGCGCGCAGCTTCCGTCAGTGCGCGCACGCGACCGTGATACAGGTAGCCACCACGATCAAAGACGACGCTGCTGATGCCAGCCGCGATTGCGCGCTCGGCTATCGTGCGGCCTATTCGCTGCGCAGCCTCTACGTTTCCGCCAGTGCCGCCGCGTAAATCCTTTTCGACGGTCGAAGCCGAAACAATCGTGCTCCCGCTCGCGTCGTCAATCACCTGAGCGTAGATGTGATTCAAGCTGCGATAGATTGCCAGGCGCGGGCGTGTCGAAGTGCCCTGCACCTTGCGGCGTATGCGCTTGTGAATCGCGTTCCGAACCTGTGCTCTGTCTCTCTTTGCCATTTCTAACCTCAGTGATAAGTGATAAGTGATGAGTGATAAGTGAAATGCTTTATCTCATCACTTATCACCGCTTCTCTTATCACTCTATTTTCCAGTCTTGCCCGGCTTCAATTTAATCGGCACGTCTGCGTAGCGCACGCCCTTGCCTTTGTAAGCGTCTGGCTTGCGAAGCTTGTGCATCTCTGCGGCGACCTGCCCCAGTTTCTGTTTGTCAATGCCTGTGAGCGTCAGGGTCGTCTGGTACTGCTGTATGCTGCTCTTCGTTCCCATGCGCTCGGCTTTCGCCTCTATGCCTTCGGGAAGCGGGAACTCAATCGGGTGCGAATAACCGAGCGAGAAGACAATCCTCTTGCTCTGCACGTCCGCCTTGTAACCGACGCCCACAACGTCCATCTGCCGCGAGAACCCTTCGGTCACGCCGACGATGGCATTGTTAGCAAGCGCGCGCGCCAGCCCGTGGCTTGCCGCCAACTGATCCGACGAGCGCTCAGCTATAAGCTGATCGCCTTCCTGTCGAAACGTGATGCCTTCAGGAACGGGCGTCCGAAGCGTTCCCTTCTTACCTTTAACTTCCAACTCGCGCTCGCCAATCGTGACGGTGACGCCGCTCGGAACCGTAATAGCCTTTTTACCAATGCGAGACATAATAACCTCAAGGGATGAGGGATGAGGGATGAGGGATGAAATGGGTTGAATGAATTGCTCGTTGAATCATTGCTTCAATAGCATCTCTTTCATCCCTCATCCCTCATCCCTCATCCCTTAATAAATCTCAGCCAACACTTCGCCGCCGACGTTTTCGCGGCGCGCGGTCTTGCCGCTCATCAGCCCGCGCGAAGTCGAGACGATGTTGATGCCGTAGCCGCCCAGGACTCTTGGAATGTCGCCCGCGCCGCGATAGACGCGACGACCGGGGCGCGACACGCGCTCAAGATGCGTGATGGAGCTTGTGCCCCGCGCATCGTAGCGCAGGAATATACGTATCACGCGCTTGGCTCCCTCGCCTTTGACGACGAAGTTATTGATGTAGCCCTCTTCTTTAAGAATACGGGCGATCTCCAGTTTCAACTTTGAAGCCGGGATGTCCACGCGCGAGTGCTTCGCCCCTATGGCGTTGCGTATGCGCGTCAACATGTCGGCAATTGGATCAGTCATTACTTACACTCCAAAAGATTAGAGGCTAGAGGTTAGAGATCAGAGGTTAGTTTTGGTCTTTTACCGACCTCTAACCTCCAGCCTCTGACCTCTGTTTCTTCTACCAGCTTGATTTCACTACGCCCGGAATCTGGCCTTGCAGCGCGAGTTCTCGGAAGCATATGCGGCACAGGTTGAACTTGCGCAGGTAGCCGCGCGGTCGCCCGCATCGCTTGCAGCGCGTGTAAGCGCGCGACGAGAACTTCGGTTTCCGGTTCGATTTCGCAATCAATGATTTCTTTGCCATATAACCTCAGTGATAAGTGATGAGTGATAAGTGATAAGAGAAAACCTCTTTCTTATCACTTATCACTCATCACCGCTTTACTGCCTGAAAGGCATGCCCAGCGCTTTCAGTAGCGAGCGTGCCTGTTCGTCGTCGCGCGCGGTCGTGACGATTGAGATGTTCATGCCGCGCGTCTTATCCACCTTGTTGAAATCAATTTCGGGGAAAATAAGCTGCTCGCGTATGCCCAGCGTGTAGTTGCCGCGCCCGTCAAACGCTTTCGGGCTTACGCCGCGAAAATCTCTGACGCGCGGGAGCGCAACCGTGATTAGACGATCAAGAAATTCGTACATGCGGTCGCCGCGCAAGGTTACCATTGTGCCTATGGGCATGCCCTGGCGCAGCTTGAAATTGGCTATAGATTTTTTCGCCTTCGTCACGACCGGCTTCTGTCCGGTGATCGCGCGAAGCTCGTCCGCCGCCGTATCCAGTACCTTTGAATTCCCTACGGCTTCGCCCATGCCCATGTTGATGACTATCTTCTCAAGGCGCGGTACAGCCATAGGGTTCGTAATGCTGAACTCTTTCGAGATAGCCGGGGCAATCTCTTTCTGATAACGATCTTTCAACCTTGCCGCCATGTTCATTTCACCTTTCGCCTGGGTCTCGCTCTTTTGAAGAGGAGAATCTGAAATTTCAAATCTCAGATTTTAGATTTCAAAAGTGTCACTCCTCAAATCGCGTTTCCAGACTCTTCTCTTAAATCAGAACCTTACTTTTCTAAACTCTGCCCGCTGCCTGCGGCAATGCGAATCTTCGAGCCGTCGCCTTCGATCTGATACTGCACGCGAGTGGGCTTGCCATTCTGCGGGTCAATCAACTGCACGTTCGATATATCTATGAAAGCTTCTTTATCGATGATGCCGCCGCCGCGATTAAGACCGGGATTGGCGCGCTGGTGCTTCTTGATGATGCCAGCGCCTTCGACCTTGACTTTGCCTTTCGCGGGCAGAACTTCAAGCACGCGACCGCGCTTTCCCTTGTCTCGCCCGGCTATGATGACGACCGTATCGTTCTTTCTGACTTTCGCCCGCTTTGTTCCCTTATTCATTTAAATCACCTCCGGCGCGAGTGAGACTATCTTCATAAAATTGCGTTCGCGCAGCTCGCGCGCCACAGGCCCGAAGACGCGCGTGCCAATAGGCGTATCGTCAGCCTTAATGAGCACGACGGCGTTCTGGTCAAAGCGTATGTATGTCCCATCCTTGCGTCTGACCTCTTTGCGCGTGCGCACTATTACGGCGTCCTGCACCGTTCCCTTCTTGACAGCCCCATCCGGCGTAGCCTCTTTCACGGCGACCTTGATGCGATCACCCAAAGAAGCAATCTTTCCCGTAGAGCCGCCAATCGGCATAATCATCTCGACGCGGCGCGCCCCCGAATTGTCTGCAACCTCCAGCGAGGTCTGCATCTGAATAGCCATTGCTCACTCCGTTCGAGTGATAAGAGAAGCGGTGATGAGTGATGAGATAATGCCTTTCTCTTATCACTTATCACTTATCACTTATCTACCTCATTTTACTTCGCTGCTTTCTGCAAAATCTCTACGACGCGCCAGCGCTTGCGGGCTGAAAGCGGTCGGGTTTCCACTATGCGCACTTTGTCGCCTATGGTCGCGCCAATCTCGTCGTGCGCCATGAACTTGGAGGTTCGACGCACGTAGCGGCGATATTTCGGATGCAGCACCTTACGATCAACTCTGACCACGACCGTTTTCTGCATCTTGTCCGAAGCAACGATGCCGACCTTCTGAACGCGCGTGTTGCGCTTTCGGGCTTCCGCTCCGGTCGAATCACCAGCCTTCGAATCAACGTTCGGCGCAACCTCGTGCGCCAGCCGCTCGCCGGCCTGCGTATCCTCAGCGACCTGCGTCTCATCCGAAGTCGGCGTCACGTCTTCATTATTCTCTCTTGCCATTTCTAACCTCAGTGATAAGTGATGAGTGATGAGTGATGAGTGAAAGCGTTTATCTCATGGCTTATCACCGCTTCTCTCACTAACTTTATTTACCTGCTTGTTGCGCCCTCGCGCTCGCGCATGAGCGTTTGAATGCGTGCGAGCGACTTCTTCTCCTGTCGAATCTTCTTAATCGCGTCAACTTCGCCCAGAGCGAGCTTGAAGTTCAGCCTGAAGAGCGACTCTTTCAGGCGAGCAGCTTCCGCGCTCAAATCTTCTACGGACGTTTCGCGCAGGCGATCAACCTCTTCGCGTCTCTTCACCATTAGATAACGCCTCCTTCCTGCTCTGCGCGCGTGACGAACCTCGTCTTAATAGGAAGCTTCTGCGCTGCGAGCCGCATGGCTTCGCGCGCTGTTGTCTCGTCAACGCCCTCTATCTCGTAGAGGATGCGACCGGGCTTCACAACTGCGACCCAGTATTCGGGCGCTCCCTTGCCTTTGCCCATGCGCGTTTCCGCAGGCTTTTTAGTTATGGGCTTATCCGGGAACATGCGAATCCAGATTTTTCCGCCGCGCTTGATGTGTCTGGTCATTGCGATACGCGCGGCCTCTATCTGCCGGTCGGTTATCCACGCAGGCTCAAGCGCCTTTAATCCGTACTCACCGAAGCTGACTTCCGCGCCGCGCATAGCCTTGCCCGTCATGCGCCCCTTCATCTGCTTACGATGCTTTACCTTCTTCGGCATCAACATAGTGTTTCGCTCCGCTCAACATAGAGGACAGAGGTTAGAGGTTGGAGGCTAGTAAAAAGCATTTGACCGAACCTCCGAACTCTGACCTCTAGCCTCTGCTCTCTCCTCCGCGCCCTCGGCCTCCGCGCTCGCGTCCTTCGCCGTCGCGGCCTTCGCGCTCGCGGCGCGTTCGCGCTCGACGCTCACGACCGTCTGCGCCACGCGGCTCGTTAATCGGGTCTGTGCCTGTGCCGCGCGCCATAGCCGCTTTAGGATCAAGAATCTCGCCGCGATAAATCCAGACCTTGACGCCTATGACGCCAAAGGTCGTGTGGGCTTCGGCAAAGCCGTAGTCAACGTCAGCGCGAAGCGTGTGAAGGGGAAGCTGTCCTTGAAGATGCCACTCGCTGCGCGCAATCTCTGCGCCGTTCAACCGGCCTGAAACTTTGACCTTGATGCCCTGCGCGCCGAACCTCAAAGATTCTTCGACGGCCTTTCGCATTGCGCGGCGAAAAGCTATGCGCTTCTCTAATTGAGCGGCGATCTTTTCGGCCTGAAGCTGTGCGTTCAATTCAGGCTTGTGAATCTCCTGAATTGAAACCAGAACTTCGCGCCCGGTCTTCGATGAAAGGTCGCCTTTCAGCTTGTCAATCTCCGCCCCTTTGCGCCCTATGATGATGCCGGGGCGCGAGGTGTAGATGATGATCTTCAGGCGATTGGCCGCGCGCTCAATGTCAACGTGCGAGACGCCCGCTCCAGCAAAGCGCTGCTTCAAATCCTTCTTGAGCTTCAAATCTTCCAGAAGGTACTCGCCGAACTGACGTTTGGCGAACCAGTGCGAGTGCCAATCCTTGTTGTAGCCCAATCGGAAGCCGTATGGATGAACTTTCTGACCCACTCTATTTCTCCGTTTCAGTCTCTAAAAGAGTTGAAATTTCATCTCTGAAATTTCAACTTGAGGATTTTATTCCTCGTTTGCGCTCTCTTTCTTCTCGTCGCTCTTCTTCGACGCACGCTTGGTTTCTGTCTTTGTCTCGCCCTCGGCCTTCGATGCAGTGCGCTTGGCGCGAGGCGCTGCTGCCGCACCGCCACGCTTGCGCGACCGGCTCTCTTCGAGCTTCGCCGGTTTAGTCTCCGCAGCCTTGCCGTTACCTGTAACCACCGCTCTGTCATCGTTCGACAGAAGGACGGTGACATGGCAGAAGTGGCGGCGCTCGCGGTATGCGCGACCCTGCGGGGCTGGCCTCATGCGGCGCTGAAACTTTGTCTTTCCGCGATCAACGTAAGCGGCCTTCACCCACAATTCGTCAACGTCAATCGCAACGTTAGCTTTCTCCGCAGCCTCGCTCGCGTTGGCTATAGCAGAACGCACGCATTTTTCGACGTGTCCAGCCGCCCGTTTGTTCGTAAACTGAAGAATCGCCAAAGCCTCGTTGACGTTCTTGCCGCGAATCATATCTACTACGAGCCGCGCCTTCTGCGCCGACCCGCGAATATGTCTTGCACTGGCTCTTGCTTCCATGCTCACTCCGTTTGAGTGATAAGAAGAGCGGTGATAAGTGATAAGAGGTTTTCATCTCATCACTCATCACTCATCACTTATCACCTATCTCTTAGCTACTTTCGAAGACTTCTCGGCTTTCGTGCCTGAGTGCCCTTTGAAGGTGCGCGTCGGCGCGAACTCGCCTAACTTGTGGCCGACCATATTTTCAGTAACGTAAATAGGCAGATGCCGCTTTCCGTTGTGAACGCCGAAGGTCATGCCTACCATGTCGGGTGTAATCGTAGAGCGGCGCGACCAGGTTTTGATCGCGGGCGGACGAGCCGCGCCCGAGCGTATGCGCTCGACAGTCTTACGAATGCTCTCGTCAATGAACGGCCCCTTTTTAACTGAACGTGGCATAGTTTTCTCGCTTTGCTCGAAAAGAGGTCAGAGGTCAGAGGTCAGAGGTTAGTTTTGGTCTTTTACTGACCTCTAACCTCTAGTCTCTAGCCTCTGTTATTTCACTCTTCTATCGCGCACGATCATCTTCTGCGTGCGCTTGTTGTTGCGCGTCTTGTAGCCGCGCGTGGGCTGTCCCCAGGGCGTAACGGGATGGCGACCGCCGCTGGTCTTGCCTTCGCCTCCGCCGTGCGGGTGATCCACAGGATTCATAGCAACGCCGCGAACGTGCGGGCGAATGCCTTTCCAGCGCGAGCGCCCGGCCTTGCCGTAAGAGACGTTCTCGTGCTCCACGTTTCCAACCTGTCCAACGGTCGCTTTGCAGACGACAGGCACACGGCGCACTTCGCCCGAAGGCATACGAAGCTGAGCGTAGTCGCCCTCTTTCGCCAGCACCTGCGCGAACGATCCGGCAGAGCGAGCCATCTGCCCGCCTTTGCCGGGTCGCATCTCAATGTTGTGAATCTGCGTACCCAGCGGGATGTTGCGTATGGGTAAGCTGTTGCCCGGAAGAATGTCCGCCTCCGGCCCGCTCATCACGGTCTTTCCGACTTCCAACCCTACGGGCGACAGTATGTAACGCTTCTCGCCGTCAAGGTAAGTAATCAACGCGATGTGCGCCGAGCGATTCGGATCGTACTCGATCTGCGTGACGCGAGCGGGAACATTGTCCTTATCGCGCTTGAAATCGATGATACGGTAAAAGCGCTTGTGGCCGCCGCCGCGACGACGCACGGTAATGCGCCCGTCGTTGTTCCGGCCCGAAATACGCTTCTTAGGCTCAAGCAGAGATTTCTCAGGCTCTGCCCCAGCCGTCAACTCATCGCGCGTCAAATAAGTCTGGTAACGACGCGCCGGCGATGTCGGTGTAAGTTTCTTTATACCCATAACTTTTAAGGGATGAGGGATGAATCGGTTGACGCAATTGCTCATCGCGCCAAACACTCAACCCATTTCATCCCTCATCCCTCATCCTTCATCCCTCTTATATCGCTTCGCCGTAATCAACCGGCTTCTCGCCGTGCTTCAGTGTGACGTAGGCTTTCTTCCACGAAGGCTTGCGGCCTTCAAAGCGCCCGCGCCGCGCCATCTTGCCCATGTAGTTGATGGTGCGCACCTGATCAACCTTGACCTGAAAAATAGTCTCTACAGCAGACTTGATCTCGGGCTTGGTCGCATGTTTGTCAACGCGGAAGGTCAGTAGCTGGCGACCGTCCTGCGTCTCTTCTTTCGCCACGAGCGCCTTCTCTGTAATCACGGGCGACTTGATGATGTCCCAAACAGTTCTCATCTCGCTTTACGCCGCCTCCTCCGTAGCATTATCTTGCGCAGCAGCCGCGTCGCTCGCTTCTTCACGCTCGCCACTCTTCAGTTCATCGCTGGCCTGTGGATTCGGATCGAGAAGCTCTGTCAACTCTTCTACGGCAGCGCGCGAGAGCACAAGCTTTTCGTGATAGAGCAGATCGTAGATGTTCAGGCCGTAGCTGTTGACGACCTTCGCGCTCCTGACATTGCGCGATGCGCGAAGCAGAAATTCGTTGTCCAGCGAATCAACGATGAGCGTCTTGCCGTCCGAGAGTTCAAGCTTGCGCAGCAAATCCACAAATGTTTTCGTCTTGGCCCCGTCGAGCTTGAAAGCTTCAAGCACGACCACGTTGCCTTCGCGCAGCCGCTCTGAAAGAGCAGAGCGCAACGCGCCGCGCTTCATCTTCTTCGGCAGGTTATAAGACCAATCGCGCTCCTGCGGGCCATGCACGTTGCCACCGCCCTTCCACAGAGGCGAGCGTATAGAGGCGATTCGTGCGCGCCCCGTCCCCTTCTGCTTCCAGAGCTTTCGGCCTGAGCCGGAAACATCGCCGCGCGTCTTCGTGCCGACCGTGCCAGCCCGCGCGTTAGCCAGAAAGTTTCTGACCGCCGCGTGAATCAGCGACTCGTTCAGATCCGCGCCAAACACAACGTCGGACAACTCAAGGTCTCCAACCTCTTCATTCTTTAAATTGCGCACCTTAACGGTAGGCATAAGCAAAACTCCGTTCGAGTGATAAGAGAAGCTGTGATAAGTGATGAGATAAGAACTGCTCTTTCTTATCACTTATCACTATTCACTCATCACCTGTTATTCGCTTTCTTAATAATCACGACGCTGCCGTTTGCGCCGGGAACTGCGCCGCGCACCATCAGCAGGTTGTTCTCAACATCAACGCGAGCGACGGTCAAGCCCTTTATGGTGACGCGAACGTCGCCCATGTGGCCGGAAGAGCGCGTGCCTTTGATGACGCGCGACGGATAGGCCGAAGCGCCGATTGAACCTGGCGCGCGTACATTCATAGAGCCGTGCGACTCTGGCCCACGGTTGAAATGATGGCGCTTGATCGTTCCGGCGAATCCTCTTCCTTTCGTGCGTCCGATTACTTCAATCGGATCGCCGTCCGCGAACTGGTCAACCAGAATCTTGTCGCCCACATTCGTAGCTTCTTCGCCAGAATCTTCAAGCCGAAACTCGCGCAGCACTCGCGTAGGCGGTGTGCCGCCACCGGTCTTCTCGAAGTGGCCGCGCATGGGCTTGTTCACATTCTTCAGCTTGACCGGCTTCTCTTCCACAAGACCGAGTTGCACGGCGTTGTAGCCGTCCTTGCCACCCGCAGATTTCTTCTGCACAACGACGCACGGCCCTGCCTTTATGACCGTCACAGGCGTGACCGTCCCGTCCGGCGCGAAAAGCTGCGTCATCCCAATCTTCTTACCGATGATTCCGTTAACCATCACAAAACCTCAATGATGAATGATGAGTGCAGAATGCAGAATTGAATTCATCACTCATCATTCTGCACTCATCACTGCTCTTACTGTCTACCGAACGCTTTGATCTCGACATCGACGCCTGCGGGAAGGTCTAGCTTCATCAGAGCGTCGACCGTTTGCGGCGTCGGGTCCAGAATGTCCATCAGGCGCTTGTGCGTGCGAATTTCAAACTGCTCGCGCGACTTCTTATCCACGTGCGGCGAGCGAAGCACCGTCCACTTGTTTTTCAAAGTGGGAAGCGGAATCGGCCCGGCGACTCGTGCGCCCGTTCGCTTCGCAGTCTCTACGATTTCCGAGGTTGATTGATCCAACACCCGATGATCGTAAGCTTTCAATCTGATTCTGATCTTTTCGTTCAGCATAATTTTAAGCTTTCAGCAATCGGCAGGCGTCCCTCTCAGGTTGACGCTGCTCCCAGCTAATAGTTATTCGACAACATCGGAGACGGTGCCAGCGCCAACCGTCCTGCCACCTTCACGAATGGCAAACCTCAACCCCTTCTCCATCGCTATTGGCGCTATCAACTCTATCTCCATCGCCACATTGTCGCCTG